>Ga0154332_105_pt2 | contig 129604 bp, 115 predicted proteins | sample RifGroA2_FD_115860 | JGI IMG/M metagenome (GOLD analysis project Ga0154332, IMG submission 115860) | Omnitrophica WOR_2 bacterium GWA2_45_18 | reverse complement strand
TGCGCTATGGATAACACTAACAGATTAGGACATTTTCATTTTGGCCAATTAGGACATTACCATTTTGGGGTTACACTCCCCCTAAAACACCGCCATCTCAAATGATTAAATTTTCCAACAGCAAAATAATGCTCACAATGGATAATGAATGCTCTGTATTAGATATGAATAGGAATTTGCTGGCCTAGCAGGCAGGATCCTGATAGACAAATTGCTTTCCGGCATAATTGCGGAGCACGTGGCGGCCGCCTTCACTGGACACGACATAATTGGGGCCGATAGGAATCTTTCCGCCTCCACCGGGCGCATCGATCACTAAAGTAGGAATGGCATATCCGGTTGTATGGCCGCGTAATTTTTCCATAATATCAATCCCCACCGAGACAGGCGTGCGGAAGTGTTTGGAACCCAAGATAGGATCACATTGATAAATATAATACGGCCGGACGCGTATTTTAAGCAACTCGTGCATTAATTTCTTCATAATGGCCGGCTTATCATTAACGCCTTTAAGCAACACCGTCTGAGATCCCATGGGAATACCGCTGTCGGCCAACAAATCACAGGCAAACTTGACTCGCTTGCTGATCTCCTTGGGGTGATTAAAGTGAATACTCATCCATATGGGCGCGTATCGTTTGAACATCTTGACCAAATCAAACGTAATACGCTGAGGCAAGGTCACAGGCACTCGGGTTCCGATCCGCACGAACTCGATATGCGGGATCGATTTCAGTGTCTTGATGATATGTTCTAACAAGCGATCACTTAACGTCAAAGGATCTCCGCCAGAAATCAGTACGTCACGGATTTTTTTATTAGAACGTATATAATCAAAGGCGGCATTATATGTGTCCAAACTCAGCGTTCGATTCCCGTCGCCAACCATGCGCGAACGCGTACAGTAACGGCAATACATGGCGCACATTTCATTGACCAGAAACAAAACACGGTCCGGATAACGATGCACCAGACCGTGGACGGGCGAATGATTTTCTTCGCCGCACGGGTCCACCATCTCCTCGGAGGAGGTCTCCAGCTCAAACCGTCTTGGGACGCACTGCATCCGGATCGGGCAGGTGGGATCATCGGGATTCATGAGACTGGCAAAATAAGGGGGAATGGACATCGTCAACTTTCTTTCGCAATCGTTGATCCCAAAGTCTTCTTCCGGCGTCAAATTAATAATTTTAGAAAGGACTTCTTTCGTGCGGATACGGTTGCGCAACTGCCAGCGCCAATCTTCCCAGTCAAAAGGGGTCGCATCACTGAAAAAATTAATAACACGATTTTCTTTGGCGGTTAATTTGACACCCTTTTCCGTGACCAAAGATGGGCTTTTGTCACTTTGGACTTTATTGTCTGTAGCCTCTATGGGGTTCATGCCTCTCCCTTTTTTATAACGTGATGGTTAATTCTTACCTATCGGGGCAACTCCGCCGTGGACTGCTCCATATATTTCTTATCAATCAACCCGTACCGCTCTAAAGCAAAATTGACAATTTTGTTGAGGATTTCATCATAGTTAGATCCGATGACTTTGGGGAAAATATTAAAGGACTCATCAGGATCCAGCGTCGGTAAAGGATTTATTTCCAAGACATAGGGATTTCCCTTTTCATCCACGCGAAAATCGACCCGGCCCACATCACGGCATTCAACGCATTGATACGCCCTCACCGCCAATTCCTGCATCTTTTTTGTCAATTCCGGAGAAATTTTCGCCGGACAAACATAACGCACGCCGCCGGCAGAAACTCTTTCATAGGTGTAAAAGTCATCCCCTAATTCCGTGTTCCCGCCGATACTCACCTGCACCACCGGCATCGCCTGCGGCTCATCATTTCCCAAGACGGGAACGGTATATTCCGTCCCCCGAATAAACTCTTCCACAAGAGCGGACTGCCTGTAACGCGTATGAATAAGATGTACCTGTCTTTTTAGGCTTTCATAATCCGTAACCCGCGAATTCGACGATATCCCCTTGGAAGACCCTTCATGGCGAGTCTTGACAATAAGGGGAAACCCGATGTCATTCAATGCTTTTAGATCGTCATGATCACGCGCCACAAAAAACCGAGGCGTGGGAATACCCTCGGAAATAAACATCTTCTTCGCTATAACCTTATCTAAGGTCATCCCCAAAGACAGCGCGTCAGCGCCAATAAAAGGAATTCCTCTCATTTCCAAAAGAAGCGGCACCTGGGATTCCCGATTGCGTCCCTGTTTGCCTTCACAAATATTAAAAACAATATCGACATCAAGATGATCCATTTGAGTCAATAAGTTGCGCACGTTACCGATTTTCTTAACCGTATGTCCGCCTTTTTCTAAGGCCTCAATGATTCTTTCAACAGTCCTGGGCTTATCGAATTCAGCGTTGGCATCATGCGGATCATCCGGACTAAGCGCCCAATCACTTTTTAAATCATACGTCATGCCGATAATCATGGTGTTCAATACCTTTTCTATTCCACGAACCGTTATTCCTGCACATTTTAAAAACATTCAAGACGGAGAACGCATAAAAAAAGGAACCCGTTCATTCTTTTAGGTTCCTTGTCAATGGTTATCATCTTTTCAATTTATATCAATCTCCCCTTGGGGCACTTAATAAAAGGCCCTGCATTTTTTAAAAGGATCCTCTCCTGATTGAATCGATTCCGTTGAGCTTTTCATAAATAACAGAACTTTTAATTTTTAAATCGAACATTTTTTAACATACCCACCTGGTGATGTCAAGATTTTAAAAAAATTTTTCCGATTAAAAACTAAAAATCGAAAATCCCACCATCATCAGCGTTAAGAGGATGATGGTGACAACCGTGATATACGTAATCACGTTCAATCCCCGACTATTCGTAAACTCCCCCATCAGTTCTTTCTTGTTAATCAACGAAAGCATAAACATCAAGATAAAGGGTAGAAGGACACCGTTGCCAACCTGCGAAAGGTACATGATCTTCAATAAAGGGAAGCGCGGGATAAGCACCACCCCGGCTCCGAGAATGATCATCACCGCATATAACCAGAAAAATTGCGGCGCCTCCTCAAATCTTTTATCCACTCCGGCGTCCCAGCCCATCCCCTCACAGATACAATAAGCGGTCGAAAGAGGCAAAATCGACGCGGCAAAAATCGAGGCGATAAACAACCCGAACGAAAACAGCCAGGCCGCGTAATCGCCGGCCAGCGGTCTTAAGGCTAATGCCGCGTCTTTGGCTGTCTCAACACTAACCCCCGCCTTAAAAAGAGTCGCTGCGCAAGCCACGACGATAAAAAAAGCCACTAAAGGGGCGATCACGCACCCGCCGATCACATCCAACCGCAGATGTTTGTAATCCTCCACCGCGATGCCCTTCTCCACCACGGAGGCTTGAAGATAAAACTGCATCCACGGGGCAATCGTTGTCCCGACAAGACCGACCAGCATCACCGTATAACCCAGATTCCACTGGAACCGCGGATGAATCGTTTCCTGAAAAACAGTCTTCCAGTCCGGATGGGCCATAACCCCGGAGATAACGTACGCCACATAAAAAAGACACGCGAATAAAAACACTTTCTCTACGGATTTATAGGTTCCTTTCAAAACAAGAATCCACACAAAGACAGCCGATAAAGGGACGGAAATCCATTTGTTGATGTGAAATATCTCGAGACTAGCGGCGACACCGGCAAACTCGGCCATCACATTAAAAAGATTCACGACAAAAATGACGGCCATGAGATAAAAGGTGACTTTAACGCCATAATTCTCCCGGATAAGATCGGCCAGGCCTTTTCCCGTGGCCACAGCCATCCGCGCGCACATCTCTTGCACAATAATCAAGGCCAAGGTAATAGGCACCAGCGACCACAGCAGCGCGTATCCAAAATGAGCCCCAGCCATAGAATAGGTCGCTATACCGCCGGCATCATTATCCACATTAGCCGTAATGATCCCGGGCCCCATAACGGAAAGAAAAAGAATAAAATTCTTAAACGCTTTTGATTTTCTTAGACTTTCAAAAAAAGTTTTCATGGTTTTAAAATTTTATGCGGAATACAGAAACCGTGCGTTAAAAAAATTTTGACTTCACAACTGATCCTTATACTTCGTCCATGTCAGTGAAATCAGCTCCTCAAGGACATCATCGCTGGTGATCACACCCTGCAAGACTTCCTCTTCATTCAAGACAGGTATCGCGGAAAATTTGTACCTTTCTAATAAAAGAGCGACCTCCTCCATACCGTCATCCGTCCGGACAAACACCTGTTGCGGGTAACACGTCTCTGCAAGAGGCATCTGGGGGGGCGCGTTAATAAAACGTCTGAAAGACGTCGTCCCTAAAAGATGGTGCTGGTCATCAACAACATAAATATAAAAAATACTCCCGGGGTAATCCACATTGTCCTTGATTTTCTGCAAGGCATCTTTAACCAACGCGTCCTTCCCCAAACAGAGATATTCTGTTGTCATCAAACCGCCGGCCGAATCTTTGGAAAAGCCTAAAAGTTTTTGAAGATTTTTTGACGTCTCGCTCTGCATCAACCTCATCCATGTCCGGGTTTTGTCCTTCGGAAGCGTCAACAACAGATCCGTGGCCTCATCGGCAGGAATATGCTCCAGGAGGATAGCCGCCTCCTGATCCTCCATTTGACAGATAATGGCTTCTTGTTCCTGAACAGGTAAATCCGTAAAAACCTTTCTCTGCATGTCGGCGTTCAGGACCTTAAAAAGAGAAAACTTCTCGAAAATATCCAGATCCACCATAATCTCCGCTAACGCCGTCGGAGGAATACGCGCCAATTTCTCACGGCCGACACCTAACCGTACGACATTCTTGGTGCGCCCTATGTTCAAAACGTGGGTGTTTTTCCATGAAACCAACTCTTCCTGGGTGAGGTAAGGGGATTTCGGGGAAACATATCTCACCAGGACGTCCACCCATTTGGTCCACTCCAATCGACGGACAATCCCCCGAAGGCCGACATCCACATGCGCCAGGTATAATTGATTATCCACTTTCAGCAAATGCACATCATTCACCCGGACGACTTTCTTGTCATGAATATCCACCACCTGCTGATCCAGGACGTGCTGTCCAATGGAAAAATCAGAGACAAACGGTTGTCGCTGAAACTTTATTTGGTCACGCGTGATTTTCAATTTCAGCTCACCGTCAACCTCCTGAAAATCTTCCAGCAAAATATTGGCAAACTCTTTTCTCAGAAGGCCCTTTTTGACAATAATACTTTCGGCCTTCGGGAAAACTTCATTATTCAACCGCAAAACCATATCACACAGTTTTCCCACAACTTGATTCTTATCATCCAGGACGTCTCGCCCCAAAATCTCAGAAAAATAAAGAAAGAATTTCATTTTATTTTCCAAATAAATTCTCCTGAAAATTACCGGCTCTTCCCCACGCCGACCCTGCCGCAGAATTTTCTGATCGCGCACTTAGAACAAAAAGGGGAAACAGGTTTGCACACATTCTGTCCCCAGGTCACCAACAGCGCGTTGTATTCAATCCAATAGGGCTTGGGTAAAATTTCCCTTAACGTCCATTCCGTGGCCTCAGGCGTCGAGGTTTGAACATAACCGAATCTGTTGGATATGCGATGGACATGCGTATCCACACAAACGGCGGGTTTCCCAAAACCTTCGGTTAAAACAAGATTAGCTGTTTTTCGCCCGATCCCCTTAAAAGTCAATAAAACGTCTAAGTCCTCCGGGACATGGCCGTCGAACCGGTCCATCAACCCCCGGCAGATTCCCAGAATAGTCCTCGCCTTGGTTTTATAAAACCCGACAGGATAAATCACCCGTTCAATTTGCTCCGACGTTAAATTTAACATCCGTTGCGGCGTATCCGCCAAATGAAACAATCTTTCAGAGGCGGGCAATGTCGTCTGATCTTTCGTGCGCAAACTCAAAAGACATGAAATCAAAACTAAAAACGGGCTGTGCCATCGTTTGCCCACCAATGTCACGGAAGGTTCAGGCAGGGCCTTCACCTCTTTGCGCAACACCGTAATAACCTGATCTATATTACGTTTCGAAACCGCCATATCGATTCTTCAATTTCGTCGGTATGCCGATATCCGCCACGACAACCTTGCCCACCCTCTTCGGCCCTTCGTTTTTATAAAATCCTTTTTTCGACAAACTCAAGGTCACCGTGGTGTCGGCCTGGACGCATACGCCATAGATCTTCCCCGTCGTCCCGTCTAATCCCGAAGGAATGTCAACGGAGAGGATATGTTGCGCCTTATCGTTCAAGGACTGAATAACGCTTTTAAATGGTTCCGAAATTTCTCGATTGAGGCCGACACCGAAAACAGCATCCACCGCAATATCCGCCTTAGAAATATCTTGTGTCATGACCGAATTTAATTGATCCAACTCTTCGATGGGGTAACGCAGCTTTTTTAAAATCTGGTAATTAATCGCGGCGTCTTCTTTGAGTTTGTCCGCGCGTCCAACAAGGAAAACTTTTGTTTCGATCCCCGCGTTCCATAAATATCTTGCCGCGACAAATCCGTCTCCGGCGTTATTCCCCAAACCACAAATAATACAGACCTTGGGGGATTTTTTATGACGCAACTCATCAATAATTTCCGCGGCAACGCAGCGCCCGGCATTTTCCATAAGGACAATGGAAGGAATGCCGTACTTTTCAATAGCTATTTTGTCCAAACACTGAATCTGTTGAACAGAAACAGCCTTCTTCTTTATTATTGAATTCATTGCATTAAGGAAGGACAGGCCCCTTTAAAAACCCCCGGACTGGTCGATAAAATTTGTCCGACGCCATACTTGTCTTTGGCTTGAGTACGTTGTGTTATACATGGCCCAATATATCGTTGCAAGAGTTTTGAATAAAAACTTGCGGCAAAGAGAACCGCCCGGTCATAGAAACAGTTATCTATTCTTTAGGCTCAGTGGCCATACCCCAATTCTTGCAACAAAGAAAGGTTATCCCTCCATTTTTTCTTGGTCTTCACGTAAATCTCCAGGAAAACCTTTGTCTCTAAAAGCTCTTCCAACTCCACGCGCGCGAGGGTTCCGACATTTTTCAAGATCTGTCCCTGCTTCCCAATAACAATTTCCTTTTGTGTATCACGCTCAACTAAAACAAGCGCCTTGATCAACAGCGTCTCTTTTCGAACTTTCTGCATGTCCTCAATAGTCACGCCAATTGAATGCGGCAACTCCTCCCGCATAATCATAAAAAATTTCTCCCTGATAACATCCGCGATCACCATCTTTTGTGGGACGTCACAAACAATATCGGAAGGATACAACGCGGGTCCCTGAGGCAAATAATCAAAAAGAATATCCAGCAATGTCGCCACATGCGTCCCCTCCTGCCCTGAAAGGGTCAGCATGGTGAAGAATTGCATCTCCGTAATCTTTTGTCCCTTAGCCTTTTCCCAAAGCGCGATATATTCGGGGATATTAACGCCTTTTAAATCAATCTTATTGAGTCCTAAAATGATCGGTTTGTTCACAGATTTCAATTTATCAACGACGTTCTCTTCCTCCCGGCCGATCTTCCGGCTTATGTCCACCAGATGAATGACGCAATCCGCCTCGTGGATCGTTTCCAAAGAAGACTGGTTCATAAACGCGTCTAACTTGTCCTTTCCCAAATGAAGACCCGGCGTATCCAAGAAAATAATTTGTCCACGTTCTTCATTATAAATCCCCCGGACCTGATTGCGGGTCGTTTGAGGGACAGGGGAAACGATGGCAATCTTCTCGCCGATAATCTTGTTTAAAAGCGTGGATTTGCCGACATTCGGCCGGCCGACGATCGAAACCATCCCGCAACGAAAATTCTCTTGCTTAGGCTCGCTCATTTTCTGTACCTCAAAATGATCAAGACGACGGCCGTGAATAACGTGATATTCGTGTAATTAAATGTCCTCCAGACAGGATCCGCCGATTTAAATCCTGACGGCGCCATCAGGAGAATACAAACCCAGACGCCCAAGGCCCAGCAGAGGCTCAAGTCCTGCGAGGATTTCCTTTTAATGATCCTCATAATTAAAGGAATATTAAATAACGGTAAAACAACCGCGGCCACCAGACCGATCTGATCAACCCAACTCATAGCGCTCCTTATGTTTTCTCGGATTAATTAATAGAATTCATTCCTCCGGTTGGGAGGAAAAGGCTGTCACACAGACGGAGAAATAAACTGGATATATTCTTTCATCCTTCGATGCACGGCGTTCAACGTCAACGGTGCTGTTTTCGCCACCCCAAAACCTTCGACATTAAAAGAAGCTACGGTGGTCGCGTAAATAACCGCCTGTCTTATTGTCTTTTCGTTGACCTTCCCCGCTTTGCTGAGATACCCCATGAGCCCGCCGGCAAATGTATCGCCGGCTCCCGTAGGGTCCACCACCTGTTCCACAGGATACGCGGGAAAAGAAAACATGAATCGGTCGCAATAAAATAAAACACCGTGTTCCCCTTTCTTGATAACAATAAATGCCGGCCCTTTCTTACGTAACTGCTTAGCGGCTTTAATGAGATTCGTTTCCCCGGTGAGGGCGCGGGCCTCCCCGTCGTTGGCCACAAAGAGATCGACGCGACCCATCAGTTCGAGAACGGATTTTCTCTTCGTATGGATCCATAAATTCATGCTGTCCAACCCAACAAATTGAGGTTTGTTCATCAATTGGAGGAATTGCAACTGAAGATCGGGATCAAAATTAGCCAAAAAGACATAGGGAATATTCCGCTGAGTCACGGCGACTTCAGGCGTATAATTTAACAGAACACCCAACTCCGTCTTGAGTGTAATGGCGGCGTTTAAGTTATCCTGTTGATATTCCCCTTCCCAATGAAAGGTCTTGCCTTTATGCTCCAAAAGAGACGTGAGGTCAATCCCTTTCTTCTCCAATAGCCGCGTATGTCTTTGTGGGAAATCTTCGCCGACAACGGCTGCCAGGTGGACTTGAGTAAAAAGAGACGCGCTCATGGAGAAATGCGTGGCCGATCCCCCCAGCAAATTCGGCTTAAACCCCGAGGCCGTCTTGATATCATCCAGGGCCACTGTCCCTAATACCATAAGACTCATCCTTTGACTCCTCTCAGAAAGTCCTGCTTGTGACAATTCACTCAACCGCGCTCAGACGGCATCACGCGCCAATGATTTTGATCAACACCCTTTTCTTCCTTCGACCGTCAAATTCCCCGTAGAAAATCTGCTCCCAGGGGCCAAAATCGAGCTTCCCCTTTGTGACGGCCACGACAACTTCCCGTCCCATCACCTGCCTTTTCATATGGGCATCCGCGTTGTCCTCCCCCGTATCATTATGACGGTATTGCGCGACCGGCTCATGAGGCGCCAATTTCTCCAACCATTTATCGTAATCGCTGATAAGACCTGGCTCGTCATCATTAATATAGACACTGGCCGTGATATGCATGGCATTGACAAGGCAGAGACCTTCTTGAATGCCGCTTTGATCCACCGCGGCTTGCACCTGATCCGTGATGTTGATATAGTCCCTGCGCTGGGATGTATGAAAACTCAATTCTTCACGGTATGATTTCATGGATCCGTCCTCGATTAAAACGCTTGATTGACCCCAAACCAAAAATGCGGATCCTCATCGGCCTGATTAATCGCCTGAGCCACGTCCGCGCGCAGGACGGCCTTTTCCAGAAAAGAACCTATACTCACCGTGGCTCTCAAACCCAAACCGGCATCCTTCTTGAAGCCTGCCTCCTGAAAATCACTATACCAACTCTGTCCCGCGTCGAAGAAAATGACCCCGCCTATCGACTCAAGGCCGAAAAGATGATCCATAAAAGAAACCCGCAGATTATCTTTAAGAGGGAAACGGTATTCGACGCTCCCTAATAGCGCCTTAGCCCCGCGGATCTCTTTACGGTCAAAGCCCCTCAAACCATTAAGACCGCCGAGCTCAAAGAGGTTCTTATCGTCCGGCTCCCCCCAGCCGCATTTAAACCTGAATGCTAACCGGCTCTTATTCGTGACCGGTTTATAAAAACTGGCGTCCATCGCTGCCCGATAAAAATATTGTGTGGCCTGCAAGAAATGACCTGAATGCTCCAGCAACGCATCCATCTTGAACCCTTGCCGGGGATCAGGATAAGGACTGGAGCGTTCAAAGTGTACTGCCGTTCCGACGATCGCTTCATTGTGTTTTAAATAAGAAATGTTGCGCGTATCTTCCGGCCCGCCTTCCAGCGATAAACTCCCATTGAGGCTCTGGTTGCGGATCATATACAACGTAACATGGTCGTTGGTGTCCAATAACCCGTATTGCACCGGCCAGAGTTCCCGTCGCAGAAAAACCTTACCGCTGACAAGGTCATCATCTCCGTCCTCATAATCTGTCCGGTTGGCGGCTTCAACCCCCAGGGCTGTCTGCGACTTCAGAAAATTTTTCAGGACATATCCCGCCCGGGAATGAAGAATGCTTTCAGAAAATTCATAATCCGTTGCCGTGTAAAAATTCTGGTCGTACGGTTTCTGTAACGAGGCCTTAACCCCCAGTCCTCCATTGGACAATTCCGGACCAAAGACAAAATTATAAGAATCATCCGGCATAAAATACGGCGTATCGTAAAGCCCCAGATATAAAGGAACGGGTTTTATCTGGACATGCCGGGGCCATGTGTTATTTGTCCGGTCCAAATCCAGCCATTTATGCCCGGGATCCGCCTCAACCCGCTTGACCTGAGCGGCCCCCTCCAGGACAATTTCCTCTGTCTTTTTCCGACCATCCCAAACAACCATTTTTTCCTGCTGGTTATCAAACTGAACAGCAATATCGACAGGCATCCCAATGCCGCCTTTATTCTCAACAGTAATACGATTTCCCCGCACCTTGGTTACAGCCACATCATAATGTTCATCTGTATAAAGCCACGGATCAAAAAACCACGTCAGATCCCGGCCACTCTCATTTTCACACATCCGAATAAACTCTTTAACATCCAGATTCTTAAACGTATACTCCTTGAACACTCTCTCAAAAACCTTATCAAAGACCTCCGGCCCCAGGATATCCTTGAGCATGGCAACGATCCTCGAGCCTTTGCCATAGGTCAGAGAGAAAATGCTGCTGGGTTCGCTGAAACTGGAAAGCTCACCGACAACCGGATGGTCCAATCCGATCCGGGAGATCATTTTATAACGAACGTCGCGCGACCTTTGAAACGTGAGTTCTGGCAAAAACCATTCCAAGGCCTTGGCCCATGAAGGATACTCCAAAATCTGCGCCTTCGGGCCGTATTTCTCCTTGATATATTCCTGGATAAAATAAGAGTGCACGCCCTCCTCCAGCCACATCTGGGTATATTCATCAATGCCGACCAGATTATAAAACCATTGATGCCCTGTCTCATGGGCAATCAGAAAATCAAAATATCGATTTAAAATTCCCGGCAATTGATAAACCCGCGTATCAATATAGGTCATGTTGGACATCTGTTCTCCGCCATAACCCAGATGCACCGGCGCCACGCTAAAGACTTCGTATGGATAATCCCCGAACTTCTTAGCATAAAATCGCATCAAACCCAACGCGGACTCCAAGGCCTGAAGGCCGCGCCCTTCGTCTCCGGGCAAATAATAGGACATGATCTCGGTGCCTCCTAATTTCTTTTGCCGCATCAAATACTCCGGACTCAGGGCCAGGGAAAATTCCCGAATAGGTAATTTCGAGTCAATGGTAAGTTTTTTAGCGCCGCTTGAAATCATTTCTTCTTTTATAAGCACGCCCGAATGAACGACGACTTGAGGACGCGCCACGGTTAATTCGACGGAATAATCAGCGGCGTCGCTAAAAAACGGCCGATGAAAAGGATAAAACGGATAATTGCACCAGCCTTGATCATTATAAACAGAAAGAATCGGATACCACCGCGAGAGGGCGATAATATTTTCATGCCAACCCAAGCGGCCATAACCATGAGGGATCTTCAACATGTAAGCCATATCCAATTCAACGGTTTCGCCGGGAGCCAAAGGGTGGATAAGGGAAACTTTTAACAGCGTTTGATCTTCGCCCTCGGTTTGAAAGAACACGGCGGCGCTATCTTGCGTCACGGATTGGATCTGAAAATCAGGAGACTGAAACCCGTCCGGGAAGGGATTCACCTTAAAATAACCGGCATAGCGCCGTAGAAGGTCTTTTTCCTGCCGTGAATACTGACGGTGGGGATAAATATGAAAATAAACCTCCTCGAGTTGCCGGGAACTAGTATTTGTGAACGTCACCCTCTGACTGGCCGTGACCACTTTCTTGTCCGCGTCTATTTCCGCCCTGATCTCGTAACGGGGATGCGCGGAGCCAAAGACCGAACCGGCCAGACAGCCACCCCAAATAAAATTCATGAACACAAAAGAAAACACAAAAATTTTTTTAGTTTCTTGCATTGGGGGTACCAAAACACTTCTCCTGGCGCGGGGGACATCGACGGCTCAACGACGGCCTTTTTCTCTCAATCCGTTTCCTCGGAAGAAACATTCTTCTTGTTTTTTATTCTCGCGAAATAACGTTTAAAGCGGCTGTCTTGCTGAAGATTATGGAGATCTTTATCCTGTTCAATAAAATCAAAATCATCATATCCGCAATTGATCGCTTTTTTAATAGTTCTTAAAGCTAAGTTCGTGTCATTGACCAAAGAATAACTACAGGCCAGGTTATACAACACAATCGGATCTTCCGGCCGTAATTGCGTCAATCTCAAATCAAGCTCTAATCCCTTTTCATACTGGCCTTTTTTGGTGTACAAATCCCCCAAGGCGCTTAAGGCCGCGAAGAAATCGGATTTTTTCTTGATGATCCCTTCGTAAAACTGGATCTCAAAATCCATATCCTCTATTTTTGATTTCTTCGTCATGGCTTATTCTTCTTATCTTTCAGATAATCCGCGATGCGGGCCACGGCCTCTTTAAGATTTTCATAACTCGAGGCATAAGAAATCCGCACATATTCGTCCCAAGCCGGCCCAAAAGCCGTTCCGGGAACAAGCGCGACTTTCTTCTGATTCAGAAGATTCGTCGCGAACTCCATGGAACTCTCTTGCGCGCTCTTAATCGACGGGAAGACATAAAACGCGCCCTCCGGCATATGACACTCAAGCCCGATCTCGTTCAAGGCACCAACGATATAGCGGCGACGGCGGGCATATTCTTTTTTCATATGCTGAACACTTGAGGCCCCGTTCTTAAGCGCCTCGCAAGCCGCCATCTGACCGCAAATAGAGGCGCAGAGGATCGTGTATTGATGGATCTTCGTCATGGCGGAGATGATTTTCTCAGGCCCGCAGGCCCAGCCGATGCGAAATCCGGTCATCGCGTAAGCCTTGGAAAAACCGTTAAAATAAACGACGTGTTCCCGCATATCTTTTAAAGAGGCCAAAGGCGTGTGCTCAAAATCATAGGTCAGCTCATCGTAGATTTCATCACTAATCACTAATAAATTATGCTTCTTCACCACCCGGGCAATCGCCTGCAACTCCGCCCTGGTATAGGAAGCACCCGTGGGGTTGCAAGGATAATTCAGCATCAGCGCCTTAACGCCTTTAGAACACGCTTGATCAATCTGTCCGGGCAGAAGTTTAAAACCGCTTTGAATATCCGTCTTTAACGTCACCGCCGTCCCTCCGGCGAGCTCCACGACAGGGCCGTAAGAAACATACACCGGATCAGGCACGAGCACTTTGTCGCCGGGATTCAACAGCGCCCGCATCACTAGATCCAAACCCTCACTCACGCCGACCGTGATCAACACTTCCTGGTCATAATCATAGTTCATCCCATAGCGGTGTTTGAGAAAATGCGCAATCTGCTTTCGCAATTCAGGCATGCCTTTATTCGACGTATACGAGGTATATCCTTCCTCCAAGGAATAAATCGCCGCCTCACGGATATGCCAGGGCGCGACAAAATCCGGCTCGCCGACCCCCAAGGAAATAACATCCTTCATTCCCAGGACCAAATCAAAAAAAGCCCGGATGCCGGACGGAGCTAGTTGCTCAACTTTTCTGGAAATTTCAATCTTCATCACTGTCTCTTAATAAGAAATGTTTAACCTCTTGCCCTGAGATTTTTTTGTGAAGACCTGCCCGTCTTCTTTGTATCTTTTTAACAAAAAATGCGTGGCTGTTTTACTGACATTCTGCATCGGAGAAAGTTTCGAGGCGACAAAATTAGCGACGGTTTGAATGTTTTCCCCCTCCACCACCAGCAACAGATCGTATGTCCCGGAGACCAAATAGCAGCTCTTCACTTCCGGAAAGCTGTAAATCCTCTCGGCCACATTGTCAAAACCAACATCTTTCTGAGGCGTCACGCTCACCTCAATAAGGGCGCGGACATAGGTATTCACTTCCCGCAGGAGGTCTTCATTAAGCACGGTCTTGTATTTAACAATCGTGCCGTTTTTCTCATAGTTCTTGATCGCCTTTTTAACGACCTCCTCGGATTTGCCGGTTAACTTCGCGATCTCCTGCGCGGTGACGCGCGCGTCATCAGCCAGAATTTCCAGTATTTCATCCATACTCAGCTCCTGCTATAAATTTTTTCTCTCTAAGAAATGTGCCGCCGCATTCTATCTCACCTCAAATGAAAAAGCAAACTTCTTATTTTGAAGAAACCTTGATTTTTTCTTTTAATCCGGCGATTCTGTCTCTTAAAATCTGATTTTCTTTATCCATTTTTATGGTCTCATCCAACAGCTTTCGTTTGACGCTCTGCCTTAAGAGAACCAGGGTCACCGTATCATTGAGCGCGGCGTATTCGGTCTCCAATTGTTCCAAACGCTGCTGAAGCGCCACCCTTTCCTTTTCTTTCTGTTCTTTAAGGGCCTTTACCGACTCGGACAAAAAAAGCCTTTTTGCCTCCAACGCCTCGACCTCACGGCTTTTGAAATCTTTCTTTCTCTGCAAATCTGTCAGCTCGTCATTGAATTCCTCATTTTTCTGGCGCAATTTCTCGACACTTTGCGGTAAAGAAGAATTCCCCTGTTCCTGTTCGCGGATCTGCGACATCATCTCTTCTTCTTTTTCCAGATAGCTCTTCAATTTCTTCTTTAAACTGTTTATTTCCCCTTGAAACTTTTGATGCTCTTCCTCAGAATAAAATTCCTTTGTCTTAAGCTGGAGTTCCAGTTCCCTTTTCTGATTCTGCAAATCGGCCAACTGAAACCTCATCAATCCCTGGCTCTCCTCCACATCTAACAACTCTCCCCGAAGATACATGTTTTGACTCTCTTGAATAAGAATATGATTGTTGATCCCATCCAAATCCTCATAATATGTTTTAACCAACTGCTTTTGCTCTTCTTCCCTCGCGCTTCTGCTGTTAGACTCCAGTTCTATTTCCCGCATTTCATTTTCATTCTGTTTAACAACTTTTTGAAGGTCCGCGTACTCCTGTTGTAACGACCGATACTCAGAAGACAATCGTTGATTCTCTTCAACCAGTAAAGCAATTTGGGATTTAATATTGTCAAGAACGCTATGACGCGCGGAGCCTGAAGAAACACCCCCCGACGAAACTGATGCGGAATTGAACGGAGCAGCTTCAGCCCAAAGAGAATCCGGGGTCAATGCCGTCTTGAGAATTATTAATATTAGTATATAAAAAGAATTTAACATGGCCTTATTATACTGATTCCCCTTTCACGGAGCAAACAGAAACAGCAAAAGATTTCCGGACCAACTCCCGGTACGCGGCTAATAATCTCCCTGTCACCCTTCCCGCTTTCCCGCCACCGATCTTTTGTCCTCCTGCCACTATTAATGGCATGACCTCAATGATCGAATTTGTCAAAAAAGCCTCATCCGCCGTTAATAATGCTTCCAGGGGAGCTGTCTTCATTTTACAGGGGATCCCCAATTGATGGGCGCATCGGATCACATAGCGCCGGGTCACGCCGTTCAGGCAGCCGCTCTTCACAGGCGACGTGTAAAGAACGTCATTCTTAATAAAAAAAATATTTGTTCGTGAGCCTTCCACCAATTCATCCCGGTGATTTAGTAATATCGCCTCATCATATCCCCGGTGTTTCGCCTTGAGAAAGGCCTCCCGCAACAACGCGTAATCTATGGTCTTAAGATGAGAATATTTTGTTTTCTTATGCCTTATCTCTGAAATAACCGCCCTGTATCCTTGGGGACCTTGTTGTTTGCGCGGGGGCAGGGGCCGGCCTACGACCGATACACGCGTCCGTCGCTGAGACTCTTGCCAGACAACCAAACGGATTCCGGCCTCTGTCAAACGGTTTAATTCCACTATCCGGTAAAGACGCTTCTCTATTTCCTTGGGCGTGTACGTCAACGTCATCTTCAATAATTGCGCGCCCATTTTCAAACGGATCCAATGATCCTCGAGAGCGAAAATGCGCCCTTCATAAACGCGCATCGTCTCAAAAACCCCTTTTCCCTTAACAACACCCGGTGATAACGCTTCGAACAACGCGTCATCAGCCTCGATGTACCGGCCATCAAGAAATATTATTTTCCCAGGGATTTTTACCTTCATGATCTCACCAACAGGGGAGGACATTGCTCCACGCGCCCAAAAACATCCTGTAGGGATAACCGGATCGCCTTGGCCTTAATTAGAACTTCTTCATCTTCTTTTTCAGGAGTGGAATCCGCCACAATCCCACTGCCGACCTGAAAATATAATTTGTTTTGATACGCCAGGACCGTCCTGATCAGGATATTGAAATCCATGTTTCCATTAAAATCGATGTACCCCAAACAGCCTGTGTACAGGCCTCTCTTGGTCGGCTCCAATTCCTCGATAATTTGCATGGCCCGGATCTTCGGGCACCCCGTAATCGACCCGCCGGGAAAAGCGGCGCGGATAAGATCAAAGATATCTTTATCCTTTCTTAAGACTCCTTCAATGGTGGCGGTCGCCTGAAACACCGTTCGATAAGATTCAATGGCGCGCATCTTTTTGACGCGCACAGTACCGTAGGCGCAAACCCTCCCCAAATCATTGCGTTCCAAATCCGTGATCATTAAAAGCTCAGCCTTGTCTTTACGGCTGAGCCTTAAGGCTTTTTTTAAATCCCTATCACGGCCGGCATTTTCTCCCCGGGGAATTGTTCCTTTCATCGGCTGAGTCTGGACAACCCCCTTCTTGACCCGCACGAATCGCTCCGGAGAACTGCTGATGATCTGAAAATCCCCCGCGTCAAAATATCCCCCAAAGAAAGTCGGCGACATATGCCGCAAGGATCTGTAGACCCTGCGAGGTTCCCATAAACTCCCTTGAGGATTAAATTCAAATCTCCGGGAAAGATTAACCTGGTAAATATCTCCCCGACGTATATACTCCAGCGCCTTGTTGACGGCCCGAAGATATTGCTCCGTGGAGAAATGGCATTGAAGGCCTAAATCCGCGTTGTCCAACAGCAACCCGGGCATCTTACCGGAATACGCGCCCGGAGGGTTGTTCACATACCCTGAAAGCTTATCGAGGACATAGCGCAATCGGTCGCGCGCCCTTTTTTCTTTTAAGACGCCGTTCTTCTCGGGCAATCCTGTTGAGATAACGCGCAGTTTCCCTTCCCAATGATCTATGCTCAGGACACAATCATACAACCCAAATAAAATATCCGGCAGAAGCACGTCCTTTTTCGACGAGCTCGGAATGCCTTCTTGGGATAACCCATAATCATAACTGATAAAACCCACGGCTCCGCCGATCAAAGGCGGAAGTTCTTTTCGTCCTCGAGAACTGTTTTCCTCTGATGTAACGGATTGGCCGCGCACTGAGGAAGCCCCTTCCCCATAAACCAAAAATTCTCTTTTTAAGAAATGGAGCGCATCCTTCCCATCCGCCCTGATGACATGAAAAGGATCAAACCCCAGAAAGGAATACCTCCCTCGATACCGTTCCTGCTGACTACTGTCCAGGAGAAATACATACGGTTCGTCACGGAAAATATCCAGCAGGTCCATGCCGTTGCCTGAGAAATCAAACGTTTTGTCAAGAAACTCCCGCATCACGCCCTGTCTTTCCAACTGAACGCCCTCTATCATAATTTATTTTTTTGTAATTACGTATGTGGGAAACAAAACCGCCGGGCGAAAAGACATTTTAACCCTCCCGACATTCCCGACTCCCAAATCATCCATCACATTAATAAAATCATGCCCCTCCACGGCCTGATCCCGGCAAAATTCCCTGAATATAAAAACAGATACGCCTTGTGTCTCTGTGTCCGCGACCTCCAATAGCACGCAAAACATTACCGGATTTAACGCGTACCCGAACGTGTACGCCTTGATTCTGCCATCGACAACAACGACGCGGCCGATTAAACCTAATTCTTGATAATACCTCATGGCCCGTTCGTGGACCTGCCTGTTCTCTTGAAGCATCTGAAGATACACATCTTTCTGAAAATCTTCGGCGGCACACGCGGTCTTGTCCAAGTCAACTCTGCCGCGCCTCTTTCCGGCCCACTCGTCGTATAACGACAAACATTCTGAACTCATCCCCGCTTCGTAATGCTGCCAGCGGGAGGTATAATTTTTCACAAAATGATTATACGACGCCCGTTGGGACTTATACGGATTTCCTCTGAGGAAGATCAAATCTTTTTTATAATAACAATACTCGTAGCCTTTTTTATACGCCTTAAACCGGTCTTCCGGAAACGCCGGGAGCATCGCGTCGTTGACATTTTCGATCCGCGTCACCCCGCTCCCCTTATTAGCGTCCTTCATATATTGAAAACACTCTTCTATGGTCTTCGTCCCAACCGTCGAGCCCAGGGGAGGGAGATAGAGAAAACAGCCGATCCGGTCTTTGGCAAAAATACAAAGATTGCCGTGAATGATCCGCAGATCAAACTCAAAGAAATCCTGCCAGATAAAAACATTGATAAAAGAAAAAGAAGATAAATGATGCGCGTTCTGGTTCAGATACCGGTCCATTAAATCCTTCTGACTCAACAGCGCTGAGGGCATATTCATTTGATCTATAATTTGATAACGAAGAGTTCTTCCATCTCGATTTCATACGCCGAATAATCCCAGGCGAGAGATGGATTTTCTTTCAAAAAATCGCGGATTCTTTTTTTCTGAAAATATCTCTCGAGGTCTTGCACATATCTCTCAAAGCCAGCCGTGGTCCTCTGTTCCTGCACAAACGGACAGCTCAAATGGACACACACGACCATCTCATCCCCCTTTTTAGTCAAAAGGAATGGATACAACCGGCATTCCAATGGCCGTCGCGCGTAAACACGGCAAATATTCTCATCCAACTTTAAGAACACACACGGCGCCTGTCCCTGGCCTCGAACCGCCTTAATATAGAAAAGCCCCTGGATTGAGGTCTCCGTGAAATTTTCTTCTGTCCGGTCCTCGGTTATTGACAATATCTCTTGCCTTTCTTCATTTGTTACCCGAGGGCGCCAAGGACTCGTCCGATCTTTAAACCGGCAGCATCCGTCACAAGAAAGACAAATGCCCGACGGCAGAAATTGAGGGAAATCTTCAAACATATCCTCTCCCAAAGAAGTATTTACTCAGGACTTTCGCGTTTGGATGACTCTCCTTCGCCAAATAACTATTATGTTTGGCTACGGCGGGTACATCCGCCGAAGCTGAACGCAAAAGCAATTCAGCGAAGGCAGATGAGATGCGCGACGCAGCCGAAAAGCCCCGAAGAAAGCTCGGGATAAACTCCGAGAGGCGTACGGGGTTGTACGTTGAGCAAGCACCAGAGGCTGCAACAAAGCAGATCGCCAAACGCGAAAGTCCTGTTACTTTACCTTGCTTCCCAGCGCCACCTCTCTGTGAGGCGCAATCAAACAAACACCTTCCGCGTCAGACGCGGCCAGCAGCATCCCTTGCGATTCCACCCCGCGGATCACGGCTGGTTGCAAGTTATTGATCATCACAATGCGTTTTCCTAACAACGTCTCTTTCGCGTAAGATCTTCGGATACCCGCGACAAGTTGTCTCTCCCCGTTTCCTGTATCCACTCTAAGGACATACAATTTATCCGCTTGCGGATGATCTTGAACGTCCTTGATCTGCGCCACAATAAGCTCTAATTTCTGGAATTCTTCAATGGCTACCATTCCGCCTCCCGTTTTTACGCGTGTTCTTGGCGCGCTCATAAAACTATGGTTTTTAACTACTGACTTCCGCAAAAGCAATGAAACACTATGGTAGTCAGCCCCAACTTTCCTCTAATAATTATTTAGAGGATGTTGGGATGTCCCTGCTCCGTCTGAATATTTGACGTTTTGACCAATGCCCGTTGAGGGCTTTTTTCTCAAACAATTTTCTTTTACCGTCGCTGTTAATGGATAAGAAAAGCTACTGCTTGCTCCAGTCCAATTCGTCCACCGGTGGACGAATTGGGTTTTTACGGTAAAAAAAGCGCATGGATTGACCGAAAAACCCTTGCCGCGGGCCCGCGTTAAATCCGCTGAAAGGTTTTCCAGGAGGTGGTCCCCGTACTGGGCCCGGATATGATTATGCTGTTCAAACAAGACAATGTGTCCTCCAATCCTCCAATAGGTCTTGAGGATGGAGCCCCACGGCTAAAGCCGTGGTCCCATCTAAATGACCCGTCTTCGCTCCAAAACTTTCGTTTGGGAGCTTCGCCGGGTTCATCCGCCTTTTCCAGATAAGGGCGAACATCCGCCGTAGCCAAACTTTCTCCCCACTTTCGCCTTCCTCCACGGGCTTGCCCGTGGTCTCCGGCGTAGGCGGATGATTTTCTTAACAGCCGTGTCCGCCCTTTTTTGCGCGTCTTCGTAAAGCGCCGTGATGTCCTTCAGCAGCCCCTGGTACGCGCCGCTGGAACGCTCCAAGGTTTTAGGAGGAACGCCCTTGACGACATTCAAAGATGGCTTGTTCATGCCGGCCTCCTTCTTTTTGCTGACATTTTAACACACTCCTTCCCTTCCGTAACTCAATAAAAAACTCAAAGTAAGCGACGTCTGCCGGGCGCAAAAAATAAAGCACCTACTGAGTTCCCTAAAAGTAATGAAATATTACGGCAGTCAGCCCCAACTTCCCTCAAAAAATCATTCAGAGGTAGTTGGGACGTCCCTGCTTCCTCTAAGCGTTTTATTTGGAAAGCAGGGGTATCTCGACCTCCGTTCCCTAAAAGAAGGGGTTCCATTAGTTGTACGGAGGTCAATAAATATGGCTGGGCCCTTGGCGGTCAGGCGACCGCCAAGGACGCCTGCTAGACTTCCCTGAAAAGCAAAAACCTTTCCGCCCATACGGGGAGGAAAGGTTTTTGTTGAGGAAATCTGGCGGGGTTGACGAGATTTGAACTCGCGGCCTCCTGCGTGACAGGCAGGCGTTCTAACCAGGCTGAACTACAACCCCGTAAATAATCTGTCCGACCCTTCTCGATTTGAAAAAAACCTGTTTCAAGAAGTGTAAGTCTAATATGTGACTCTAAATTTGTAAAGATTTTTTTTAATGGGCGATCAAGGACTTGAACCCTGGACCCTCTGAATGTAAATCAGATGCTCTAACCAACTGAGCTAATCGCCCATGATAAACTATTTCTTATATCCCGACGTTCCGCGTTATTGAGGAGAAGGAAGATTCCCTAAGGCCAGAATACCGAAAACCATCACAAACAACGCGACGGTTTCAATAATACCTAGGGCGATGATGAATTTGGGATCACCTTTCCCGGTTTCACACGCGGCATCAGCGGCGGCCGCGCCAATAATCCCCTGACCATACGCTGATACGGCTAAGCCCATACCGGCAAAGACACCAAAGAGTCCTAAATAAGCACTCTTATCCATGGCCGGAATCAATTGAAGTAAAAGAATCAACCCATAGATCGTCTGGGAAATCGGGGCCGCGATATAAACAATCAAAACCCCTGGTATCGGCTTATTCTGAATATAACATTTTTTTATGCCACCAATAGCTGAAAGAGCGGCGGCCCGAATCCCCATGGACGATCCAAATGAAGCAATGGCCACCACACTAATCTCTCCCAAATCCTTAACAAATGTTGAAAATCCTGCGTCCACGTTTGTACTCCTTTCATTTTTATAAATCTGATTTTTTACGTAAGGGATTGTATTCAACCCCTGACCATTCCATTCCTAAATGTGATGAAAATTCGAGCAGATTCAATCGCACCCCATGCACCAAAACCCCAAAACAAGCCAGGATCATATTCAGCGCGTGCCCAACGACCAAAACAAACACAGCCAAAATTCCGGCAAGAAAACTATTAAATCCGGCGGATAATGCCATTTGATTAAAAGCATCGGCCACGGCCACACCCGCAAGACCTACCGCAAACAACCGGATGTAAGAAACGGTGTCTCCAAAAAAGCTCATCACATTCAAGAGAAAATCGCCGAGCCCAAGCCCTATACCCGCCAGGATATTTTTTCTGGGCTGATTAAACAAAATAACCAAACCAGGGCCCAGGATAAGAATAATATTAATAAACTTCGGCAGCGGTTCGTTCAATATCAGCATGCGCGTAAAATAGAAACATCCCCACACAATAAGAATCCATCCAACCTCAGCCAAGGCTAAGACGGAATTAATACGATTAATGGCCCTCCAGACATGAGCGAGAGTGAGATGCCCAGCGCCCAACAAAAAACAGACAAGTTGAACATTCTTGTTGTCCGTCAACCAGGGGACCACGGGTTTAATCCATGCGCCGAACAATTTTGTTCCCAAGAATGTTCCTGTCATGACACCCCAGATAATGGCAAAGAGACTCATCGTATAAATTAAGAAAAATGGCGCCTGATTGCGGATCTTCACACCCAGCTTTTTATGAAGAACCGCTGTTAAAATAATAAATAAAATACCGTACCCCGCGTCGCCGATCAAGATTCCGAAAAAGATCGACAAGAATATCAAAAAGAGAACACTGACATCCAACTCTCTGTAACCCGGAATGGAATTCATAAAATTAAAAACCGGATTGATCATCTCAATCCATCGAGGGTTCTTGAGGAGAGTCGGCGGATTGTCCGCATCGGCCGGATCTTCCATCAATATCCCCCAATGTTCTTTCTGCGCCGTCTTTATTAACTGTTCGGCATTTTCAGCCGGCGAATACCCTTTAAGAACACTAAGCTGTTCTTCCTTGCGCATCCCGGCAATGATCTCCTCAAATCTTAGCTGTTCGTGACGAGCGTTCCATGCTTCTCTCAACGATGGAACATGCCGGTAATTTTCTTTCAGCCGTTTCTCACACTCCTGAATCTTGATACGCTCTTCATCCTGCAAAGAGGACATCTGCCCAACACTCAGTGGAGGCAGACCAATCGAGAGATGGGCTAAATCCAAATTTTCTTTGCTGGCAATCAAACAGCGCACAAAACTCTTGGTTGTCTGAAGACGAATCACAACCGCCGCCGGCGGCAGATTTTTTGCTTCGGCAGGCGACATCTGTGCCAAATGCAAATAAACACCTTTTTCCGCCAGATCATGAAAGTCTTGTGGATCAAAATCACCCCAGGCCTTCCATTGGTCGATCATATCCTGCCATTTGATCACACTCTCCTTATGACGAGCCATTTCGCTGCTAAGCCGGATGATCTCTTCCACCTTTTCCGGCCAAGCGGGGCAAGACTCCTGTTTGACTTCATGCTGAAAACCGGCCAGAATATCCAGGCTCTGTTTTAACAAGGTTGTATCATCTTTAATACGGTTAATCTGTTCCCCCTGCACCGTCTCCTGATGCTCAATATGAACCACGCCCAAATCCCGCAATGTCTTCAAGGCCGGGAGGACATCCTTCTTCTGAACGACGAGATATGTTTTCTTCATCCGGACAATCATAACAATTCTATCTCTCAAAAGGAATTAGGCTAATACAGCTTCCCATTCCCTTATTTCAATTTTTCTCTTGGCCACTTTACTGATCCCGACGGCATTAGCCTGCTGATCCCCTAACGAAATCCTGATCCGCCGGATATTATCCAGACATTCGGGAATCTTGATCTTCTCAAATAAATTAACCCGCTGGGTCGTCACCCTTAATTCTTTTTCAAGGACAACCAACTGTCTTTTGATAACCTCCATCCTGGCTTGAAAGGAACTAACTTCCCGCAGGATTTCAATGGCTTTGTCCACCCAAAAAGGGGTGGTGTAATAATCGTAGTCTGCCTCTTTAAAACGGACGCTGTGAAAAATAGGCATATTCGCGCCGGCGATATTCATGGTCGTCGTTAAAATGGCCTCCGGAATGATCCACGGCTTTAAATCCATGGCGGTCTCGGTCAAAAGCCCGGCCCACCTTCTAATTTCCAACTCTTTTTGCCCCAGCCAACCAATCAAATCCGCCATTTCCCGCCGCGCTTCCAGAATTTTCATCTGCAACTGCTGTTTCTTGAGCTGCAAAGTCGGCAGATAATGACGAAACTGCTTGAGACTGTCCCGCTGCCTTTTGAGTTCACCTTTTGTAAATTTAATCTTGCTCATAAGTTAAAATTTTGATCTTTTGGGCACATCTTGCGCCTCTGTTTAACCTTGAGCCGCCGGCTTCTCCGTGGGCCAGTATTCCTTCAGGAGAGACTCTTTGATGCCTGTTTCCGCGGGTTCAAAAGTATCCGACAAAATCCTCCATCCCAAATCCAGGGCTTTCTCAAGAGGGATGTTAACGGACAATTCCATTAATTCTTCTTCAAAACGTTTGCCGTATTCCAGAAGCTTTTTATCCCAGGTGCTCATCTGGAATCCCATGGACCGTTTTTCCAGCGTCGAACGGTAATCCGCGAAAAGTTGTATCATGCGATCCATAATGGCGCGATGATCTGAGCGGGTTTTACCGTTCACCTGCTGTTTGAGACGGCTTAAACTCCCAAAAGGCTCAATGCGGCCACCCCGCAAATAGAATTGACCTTCCGTGATATACCCGGTATTATCCGGCACCGGATGCGTCACATCGTCCCCGGGCATCGTGGTCACAGCTAAAATGGTAATTGAACCGGAACCTTCAAAGTCAACCGCTTTTTCATATCGGGCCGCCAATTGGCTGTACAAATCGCCCGGATAACCGCGGTTCGACGGGATCTGTTCCATCGTGATGGCTATTTCCTTGAGCGCGTCGGAGAAATTGGTCATATCGGTCAAAAGGACCAACACTCTTTTGTCCTGCAGGGCAAACTGTTCAGCGACGGCCAGACACATATCCGGGACCAACAAACACTCTACCGTGGGGTCCGAGGCTGTATGGATAAAAAGAATGGATCTTGAGAGTGAGCCGTGTTTATCTAAAATATCCCTGAAGAATAAGTAATCATCATATTTTAATCCCATCCCGCCTAAAATAATTAAATCGACTTCCGCCTGCATCGCGATCCGGGCCAAGAGCTCGTTGTAAGGTTCCCCGGCGATGGAGAAGATGGGCAGTTTCTGTGATTCAACGAGCGAATTAAAAATATCGATCATCGGGATGCCGGTGCGAATCATATTCTTGGGGACAATTCTTTTAGCGGGATTCACGGACGGCCCGCCGATGTTGATAGAATTATCCGTTAAGACCGGCCCATTATCTCGAGGAAGGCCGCTTCCATTAAAAATCCTTCCTAAAAGATTTTCACTGAAAGAAACCTGCATGGGACGGCCTAAAAACCGGATTTTATCATCCGTCGAAAGCCCCCGGCTCCCGGCTAAAACTTGCAGAGAAACCTTTTTACCGTCGATCCGGATGACCTGCGCCAAAGACGCGCCGTGATCCGTGCGGATTTCGGCCAGTTCTTTATACCCAATCCCTTCAGCCTCAACCGTAACAACGTCGCCGGAAATTTGAATAATTTGATTATAAATTTTATGCATAAGCGAGTCCCTTTTCTCCTGCTGTCATCACGACTCTGTTAAGAAAATGCGGCGACCTCACCTTTGAGACGGCTTCATTTTCGACGGTCGTGACACATTCTGACTTGACGATAAATTATCGGCCGGCAGACACCAAAACGCCTTTTGAAATTTTGCCGCGTATATCCTTTTCAATGGCCGCGAATTCATCTGACTTAAATTCCGTTGAATTCCAATTAACAAATATCTGCCTTAATTCCTGAAAAAACTTCCTCGCGCGTTCTTTATCTTCAAAATGAAATTCTTGGGTAATAATCCCGTCCATCAAATCAAAGACGTACTTTTGCCGTTGCGCGGGCGTCGCCTCATCGGTTTTGTCAAAGGCGTTCTGCTGAAGATACACCGCGTCCAAGAATTCTCCCTTCAAATAATCAATAAACTCATTAAGAGACGTCCCTTCCTCACCGACGACTTTCATCATCTGATTCACCGTATTGCTTTTTCTTAAAATAGCCGTCCCGCGCGCGACTTTCTCCGCTTCAATAAAACTCGCGTATTTACTCCAACTGTCCAACGGATCTACCGATGGGTATTTTCGGGCGTCCGCCCTGGCCTTGGAAAGTCCGTGGAAAGCCCCGACGACTTTCAACGTGGCCTGCGTCACCGGCTCCTCAAAGTTCCCCCCCGCGGGGCTGACCGCTCCGCCGATTGTGATCGATCCGACACTCCCGTCTCTCAATTTAACCAGTCCGGCCCGTTCATAAAAAGCGGCGATCCTTGATTCCAGATAAGCGGGAAAGGCTTCCTCGCCGGGGATTTCCTCCAGACGCCCGGACATTTCCCGCATCGCCTGCGCCCAGCGGGACGTGGAGTCAGCCAGTAGAAGAACATTCAATCCCATCTGCCGATAATACTCCGCGATGGTGACCGCCGTATAAACACTCGATTCCCTGGCGGCCACAGGCATTGAGCTTGTGTTGCAGATAATAATCGTTCGATCCATCAAGGTATGCCCTGTCCGCGGATCCATAAGTTCCGGAAATTCTTTCAAAATTTCGACAACCTCTCCGGCGCGCTCCCCGCACGCCGCGACAATAACGATATCCACTTCCGCGTGGCGGCTTAACAAATGCTGCAAAACGGTTTTCCCGGCACCGAAGGGGCCCGGCGTGCAAAATGTTCCACCAACGGCAACGGGGACAAGCGTATCAATAATTCTAATCTTTGTCACCAGCGGTTCTGATGGCTTTAATTTCTGAAGATACGCCTTGATGGGAATTTTGACCGGCCAAGTCTGGACCATTTTCACTTCATGATTTTTTCCGGTCTCGTCTTTTAAAATAGCCATCGTTTGGTGAATTGTATAATTACCGGCCGGTTTGATTTCAACCACCTCCCATTCCCCCTGGAGCCCAAAGGGGACCATAATCCGGTGATGAAAAATCTTCTCGGGGACCGTACCCACTTTATCTCCGGCCCTGAGATGCTGTCCGGCCTTAACCGACGGCGTAAAGGCCCAGACATGGGTCTCACTTAAAGCCTTTAAGTACGCGCCCCTCTTTAAAAAGAATCCATGTTGTTCAGCTAATTGCGGCAAGGGATTTTGAAGTCCGTCGTAAATTTGTCCCAACAAACCCGGCCCCAGCTCGACACTTAACAATTCCCCTGTAAATTCGACGGGACCTCCTATTTTAATACCGTGCGTATCTTCAAAGACCTGAAGATCCGCCCGGTTGCCTTTAACGCGGATGACCTCAGATTTAAGTCGTTCCTCCCCGACCACCACAAAGGCCACTTCATTTTGCATAACCCGTTCTTGAAATTCAACAGCCACCATATTGCCGTTAACCCCTATGACGTGTCCCTGTCTTAAATTCGTTCTCACGTTTATCTCCTTTAACTTTTCCCTAAGAAACTAAACTCAATTCCGGTAGAACAATATTTTTATATTCGTCAAAAGCAGCTTGCCCCTGTGGTGAATTCAGCTTCTGAAACCTCTCTAAAATTTTTAACTTAAGCCCGTAAACAAACAAAATTTCTCTGTCAAAATAATGCGCCGTGAGCAGACCATCCAGCAACTGCCACCGGGCGGCGTCAAAAATTCTCTCTCCTGCCAACGGATCAGCCGCCTTGGAGGCTTGGACAACAATTTCCGTCAAATACGAATCTCCGGTTCTTTCTTTTCTTAGAAATTCTTTAGGATCTTTCCTATTTCTTTTCGCTCGATACCACGCGATTTCATTGCGTAAATCCCGATTGAATTCAACCCACGCCTGAGAAACACCCTTGTCTTTTTTATTCTGAAAGTCCTCATCCCTTAACAATTTATCGATCAGCCGGTAATCTTCTTTCGACAAAAATCTGAGACAATCCCTGAGAAACTCTTCCAAGGAAAATGGGGGATTTTCGTCGTATTTGAGCACGGGCAGGCTGGCTATGAAATAGTAATATGCTCTTTTCATCTATCCTTTTTCCGGAATATTAAGACAGCGCGGCTTCCTTGATCAAAGAGGCCACCTGAGGATTAACAAATCTGGCCAGATATTCGGACAATGCCACATCTGTGAAATCGAAACTTGATTTCCCCCCGTCGAAACTGATCAAAAATCCCTTGCCGATATCTTCCGCGGACTGAAACTTAACCTGCTGTTTTAACTGATGCTGTAATTTGGCCATGAATCCGGCCTTTAATTTTTCTAAATCATGGGGATTCAAACACACAAGAATATCTTTTTCCTCGTTTTGTCCCTCGAGGGTTTTTTGAACAATCAGGCCTAAGATATGGGCCAAGTTCTCGGTGGTTAACGTGTCGTGGACCTGGTGAGAAATAATTTTCTGCAGAGCGCTCTGGATCTCCTTGCGCAAAGAGAGAAGCATATCACGCGAAGCCTGGATCGAGGCGGTTTGGGAAGATTTCTGTATTTTAAGGATTTCTGTCTTGGCCTCAGCGATGATCTGTTGGGCCTGTTTGGTGGCCTCCATCACAATGGATCCGGCCTTCTTTTGCGCCTGCTGTTCAATCTCTTTCGCCTTTTGCTCCGCGCTCTGAATTCCCTCGGATTTTATTTTATCAATCAATTCTTGAACTTGTTGGGACATGCTGTCATCCCCCCTTGAATAAAGTTTTTAAAAAATTTTGAAACGCCTGCTAAACCGACAGAACTTCCCGTGTTTCAAACAACGCTCTTTAGTATTGACCTCCGCACAATTAATGGAACGTGCTTATAGAGCCAAAGGAGGTCGAGATATCCCTGCTTTCCTTAACAAATATTCAGACGGAGCAGGGACATCCCAACATCCTCTAAATAATTATTAGAGGAAAGTTGGGGCTGACTACCATAGTGTTCCATTTTTTTTGCGAAAGTCAGTATTGGCCAACTTTTTTAGACTCGGCCATCTCTCTGAGGATATCCCTGGCCGCTCGGACAGGATCTCCCGCCTCTATTATCGGACGTCCCACGACTAAAAAGTCGCTGCCGTTGGTTATTGCTTCTGCCGGTGTTGAAACTCTTCTCTGATCCTGAGTCGCCGCCCCTTTGGGACGAATCCCCGGGGTCACAATAATGAAATCCCGGCCGAATTCCCGACGAATTAACGAGGCCTCCTGGCTGGAGGCAACCACCCCATCCAGTCCAGACGCCTTGGCCAGCCGCGCTCTTTCTAAAAGAATCGTCGGCATATTATCCGTTTTCACTTCACTTGTCAATATGGTAATGCCTAAAAGCAAAGGCTTTGTAACTCCCAAATTTTTCGCCCTTTGGGTAGCGGCTTCCACGGCCCCGCGCAACATTTCTCCCCCACCGAGGGTATGGAGCGTGCACATAAAAAGCCCGCCGGCAGGCTGAACCGCCTCCTGGTTCTCACCCAGGACTTCATGAACCTCCGCCCCTAAGCCTACGGCCGCGGAAACAGCGTGAGCCACGGTATTAGGGATATCATGGAATTTCAAATCCAGAAAAACCTTCATTCCCTTGGCCATGAGGTATCGAACCACCACGGGCCCGCAGGCCGTAAACAGTTGGCTTCCAACCTTAAAAATCTCCACGATGGGACTTAAGGCATCCACCATTTTCCTGGCCTCTTCAAAAGTCTCGACATCCAGCGCGACAATGAGCCGGCCTTTCTGGTCATTCATCTTAAAACCCTTCTTAAGAAGTCACCATACTGCCGGTAATTTCTTTTACGTCTTTTATCTTGTTTTCCTTCATATACGCCTTAATCCCCTCAAGCACCTCCAGCGGTGTCCGAGGATTCAGAAAATTCGCGGTCCCGACAGCGACCATGGTCGCTCCGGCCATCATAAACTGCAGGGCATCTTCGGCAGTCATAATCCCGCCCATGGCTACGATAGGAATTTTCACTTTCTGCGCCGTTTTATAGACCATATAAACGGCGATCGGTCTTATCGCCGGACCGCTTAATCCGCCTGTGATATTTCCCAATTTCGGCCTGCGTGTATCGACATCAATCGCCATGGCCGCGAAGGTATTGACCAAACTCACCCCATCTGCTCCAGCTTCCTCAGCCGCCCGGGCAATGACGGAAATGTCCGTCACGTTAGGAGTCAGTTTGGCCACCAACGGCAATCGAGTCGCTTTTCTAACGAGATGGACCACACGATACGCGGCTTCTGGATCCTGGGCCACTAAACTCGCGTGTCCCAAATTGGGGCAAGACAGATTGATCTCTAAAGCGCTGACATTTTTTAAACCATTCACTTTCTCCGTAAGGAGTTTAAATTCCTCATCGGTATTCCCCGAGACACTCAGAATCAACGGGACGCCTATTTTTTGTAGCGCCGGCCATTTTGTTTCCAAGAATTTATCTATCCCGGGATTCTCGATCCCAATGGCATTAATCATCCCTGACGGCGTTTCCACAATCCTGGGAGGCGGATTCCCTTGACGGGCGTGAAGGGTGACTGTCTTTGGAATAATCGCGCCTAATTTCTTGACTTCTTCCAAATCATAATACTTCTGTCCGTGGCCGAATGTCCCGGAGGCTACGGTCACAGGGTTAGGGAATACCGCTTTTCCGATTTTTACAGAAAGATTCATCTCGTCACTTATTTAAAAAATACCATCCTTAATCCGATAACAATCAAAAATACTCCGAAAGCTTTTTTGAGGGCCGCGTCGGGGATCCCTTGGACAAAATGAGCGCCGATCAAGGCCCCGAGGATGAATCCCAGGCCTATAAAAACCGCCATTTGCACCTTGATATGCCCGGCGGCATAATAACGCATGACCGCTAATAAAAACACCGGCGGCAACATGACCGCCAAAGATGTCCCCTGGGCCTGATGCTGGGTGAGTCCAAAAATAAGAACCAGGAGCGGCACCATAATCGTGCCCCCGCCGATCCCAAAGGCCCCGCTCATCACCCCACTGATTAAACCGACCGCCACATAAAGAAAAGAAACCATGGTCACTCCTCCTTACTCAAAAATCACTTCATGCAAATCAAAGACAGGCCCGTCGTAACAAACGGTTTTAAATCCGGACCTCGTTTTAATCGAACAGCCTAAACACGCCCCCAGACCGCAGGCCATCAACGATTCACACGCCGCCTCCCCCCTGAAATGATACTGCTGAGCGAATTTCTGAACAGCGGCCATCATCGGTTTGGGCCCGCAGGTATAAATAAAAGTGGATTGAGGATCTGAGGTGATTTTGGAGAACAGTCTATCGACCCTCCCCTTAACGCCGACACTTCCATCATCCGTCGCGATCAATATCTTGCAGCCGTTGGCCCTAAACTCTCTCATGGGAAAAACATGCCCTTTGGTCCGGCCGCCATAAAGAAGCATCAAGTCGTATTTCTTTTTCTTCAAAACATCCGAGAACATTAGAAAAGGAGCGATGCCAATCCCGCCGGCGATCATGACCACCCGCGTAACCCCCACAGGAGGCAAGCAAAACGGATGCCCCAACGGACCGACGACATCCAGGAGATCCCCCTTGCCTTTAGCCGCCAGGCGTTTTGTCCCTAAACCCACGGGCTCATAAAAAATCTCAAGATATTTTTGAGCCCGATAAATACTAAACGGCCTTCGAAAAAAAGGTTCAAGCCCGTCGTTGACGCGAATGTGGATAAACTGGCCGGGTTGGGCCTTCTTCCCGATATCTCCCTCCTCCAGACGGAGCCGGAAAAACTTCGGGCAAAGTCTTTCATTCGAAACAACCTTCACTATATTCTGAATTTTATTCACCGCGCAGGACTAAGGTTTTTTGATAGATAAGGCCAAAACCCAGGAAGAAAATAATGGCCGTCCCCAAGAAGGTAAAAAACGTTTGAAAAAAATCTGTCGCCCCAAATACTAATTTTTCCTGAAACGTCTCCAGCACTAACGCCAAAATAGGCCAACCGATCAATCCTCTTTTTTCTTTGGTGATGAAAAGCTCTTCTTTATTGAAAACTTCTTTGATCTTCACTCTTTCCTTTTTCTTCAATGAAGGAAAGATCGCCGGGACTTTGTTCATGTACGCTTTGTACTCATCTCCAAATGTCCGCGACAAAAATTCTTCCTCTATCATCACCTGTCGTTTAAAGCGCAGATAAAATAACCACGCGAAAAACGGCAGACACCACCACGGCCAGAGCATCAAGACAAACCCCGCTCCCATCAAAAAGCTTCCTAAATACATCGGATTGCGCACCAAGCTGTAAGGACCCGTGGTCACCAGACTTTGACTATTCTGGGAGTGTGTCTTTTTATGTCCACGGGCCGACATCCTGAACAAGTTTCCTTTTAAAATCAAGATGAGACCCAGGCCATCAAAAATATTGTCGACAAAGGGCGTACTGACATACAGTCCTTTGACCAAATACAACAATCCCGTCAGGATAACGACGAACGATAAAATGGAACTGTCTATTTTAATTCTTGGCTTCACGGATTTTCCCGGCTAACTCTTTAATTTTTTCCTCGGCTTCTTGGAGGTCATGAACTTTAATCATCCCTTCTCTGTTCCAGCTTCCTAAATCAATGACCGGTCGTTTATACACCAACCCATACGAAATCTCTGAGGACGTCCCGTGACTTCCAGGCAAGGCCACAATGATATCCGCCGAACAGGCTACCATGGCATTTCTAGCATATCCAATGGTTGTCGGCAAGGCAATATCAATATAAGGATTGGCGTCTTTTTTGGACACCCCGGGGAGAAGACCGATCGTCAGACCGCCGGCCTCTTGGGCTCCCCGCGCGGCCGCCTCCATCGCGCCATCCAGACCGCCGCAGACGAGGACAGCCTTCATCTTCGCCACAAACCGGCCGATCCTGTACGCCAACTCTTCCGTTTCCTTCGAAATAGCGTGTCCGCCGATCACTGAGACGGTAATTTTTTGCGTTCTCATAAACCGGGGACTCCTTCTCTTTGATAAACAACCCTCCCCTGACAAATGGTCGCCTCCACACACCCCTTTAATGTGCGGCCAATAAATGGTGAGTTCTTAGATTTAGAAACGAAATCCTGCCGGCGGACTTCCCATTCCCGATGAGGGTCAATCACGGTAATATCCGCTTCCTTCCCCTCGCTGATCTCTCCTTTATGACATAACCCTGTGATGCGCGCGGGGGCGGCAGACATCCTTTCTACCATCTGGGCCCATGAAATTATTTTGGGATCCACCAATTCTGTGATGACCAATCCGACGGCAGTCTCCAAGCCGATCATCCCGAAGGGGGCATGATCAAAATCCGCTTCTTTATCTTCCTCCGTATGCGGCGCGTGGTCTGTGGCGATACAATCAATGGTCCCATCTTTGAGCGCCTCCTTAATAGCCTCCACATCTTCCTTGGTTCTTAAAGGAGGATTAACCTTGGTGTTGGTATCAAAGGACTCGTGGGCTTCTTCCGTCAGAGTGAAATGATGCGGCGCCGCCTCAGCGGTTACCCGGATCCCCTGGCTCTTGGCAAAACGGATGAGTTCAACGGATCGTTTTAAACTGATATGCGCCAAATGGATTCTTGTGTTCAAATAATGGGCCAATTCAATGTCCCGCGCCACAATCACAGTCTCGGACACGCCGGGATCTCCTTTTAATCCCAGCAGCGTAGACGTGCGCCCTTCATTCATGACCCCGCAGCCCGACAAATTCGGATCCTGGCAATGTTCAATCAAAAGAACTTCCGCCATACGGGCGTATTCCATGGCCAGACGCATAAGCTGACTGTTGACAACGGACTTCCCGTCATCAGAAAGGGCCCGACATCCAGCCTCTTTCAACTCAAACATGTCCGACAGCTCTTCATTTTTCTGACCTCGGGTAATAGCGCCGATCGGAATCACATTCACCAGCCCGACTCTTTGAGCCTCATCAAGGATCGCCTTAACGATCATGCCGTTATCAATCACAGGATTTGTATTGGGCATACACATAACCGTCGTGAACCCGCCTTTGGCCGCGGCCCTGGAACCCGTCTCGATGGTCTCTTTGTCCTCACGGCCGGGCTGGCGCAGATGCACGTGCATATCAATGAACCCCGGCATAACCAATTTCCCCTGCGCGTCGATACTGTTGACCGCCCCCCCCTTACTTAAGGTCTGCGGCGTATCTGATGAGGCGGTGATCTTTTTAATGAAGCCTGCTTCGATAAATATGTCCTGCGGTTTGCGGCTGATTTTATCCGCGTTGACGATGATAGCGTTCTTGATCCATAACGACATTTCTAAACTCCGTTTAAGAAAACCAAATGGGATTATTCCCCCGCGGGCGCCTTGCCATGCGTCCCCAGCAACAAATATAAAACCGCCATGCGGATGGCCAAACCGTTGGCAACCTGATCCAGGATCACGGAGTATTCCCCGTCGGCAACTTCAGCCGATAATTCCACGCCTCTGTTTGTCGGCCCTGGATGCATGATCAGAATATCTTTTTTCGCGTGCCTTAATTTTTCCTTATTGATCCCAAACATGCGGGCATACTCTCGTATGGAGGGCAAGTATTTGTCCCGCTGACGTTCTTGCTGAATTCTCAAAACCATTAAGACATCGCATTGCTCGATCAATTCCAGCACATTATACGTGACCTTAACGCCCGTGGATTCTATTCCCGGGGGCATTAATGTCGAGGGACCGCAAACCGTCACCTCAGCTCCCAACTTGGTGAATCCCATGATATTGGATCTGGCCACCCGCGAGTGGAGAATATCCCCGACGATCCCGACTTTGAGTCCTTCAATGCGACCTAACTTCTCCTTGATGGTAAACAAATCCAACAAGGCCTGGGTCGGATGTTCCCGGCATCCGTCGCCGGCATTAACGATCGAAGTCTTAAGATTTTGCGCTAAGAGATTCGGCACTCCCGCGCAGGCGTGGCGCACGACAATCATATCCACATTCATGGCCTCCAAATTCCTGGCGGTATCCAATACGCTCTCCCCTTTGGACATGGCGCTGTTATTCACGGCGATGTTAATCGTGTCCGCCGAAAGCCTTTTGGCCGCCAATTCAAACGAGGTGCGTGTTCTTGTCGATGATTCAAAAAATAAAAGCACCACCGTCTTCCCCCGAAGGGCGGGAACTTTCTTAACCTCCCGCAGAGACACCTCTTTCAAAGATTTAGCCGTCTCCAGGACCATCTCGATCTCTTCCTTGTTTAATTCTCTCAAATCCAGAAGGCTATGTTTATTCCATTCGATCATGTCTTACACCTTATGTTTGTTTTGAATAACAACCTCATCCTCCTGCTGATCCGTCTCTCCCAAAATAACCTGAACATCCTGATCCAGAGAGGTAGGGATGTTCTTTCCGACGTAATCCGCGCGAATAGGGAGCTCCCGGTGTCCACGATCCATCAGCACGGCCAATTGAATAGTGGCCGGCCGGCCAAAATCGATCAAAGCGTCCAAAGCCGCACGGATCGTCCGTCCCGTAAACAAGACATCGTCGACTAAAATAACCCTTTTATTCGTAATGTCAAAATGGATCAGCGTCTCATGAATAACCGGTTGGGTGGCCACCAGGGTCAAATCATCCCGGTAAAGGGTGATATCAAGAACCCCGACAGGGACATCAAGGCCTTCTATTTGCTTAATATAACCCTGGATACGTTCGGCCAGGACAGCCCCCCGTGTGCGTATGCCGATAACACAGAGATCTTCAACGCCCTTGTTCTTCTCCAGGATTTCATGGGCAATACGCATAAGTGCCCGGCGCATGCTTTCTTTATCCATAATTTTAATAGGAGGATTCATAGGATTTTTCCAGGCCCGCAATGCTGAGAAAATTAAGACACAAAAAAAGCCCGCCCTCCATACAGAGGAACGAGCCAGAATTATCTTCAACCAATCTATTGAAGGTCATCCTTGATCCTTACCGATCTCACCGGATCGAATTAAAGGTTAACATTGGGCAAACTATATCACCCGGCCCGTGGTTTGTCAAGAAGCTGGACCGTTTCCTTTGGACGGAATCCTCTGGACGAAAGAGTATAAAAAAAATACATACGCCTCAGGCCCTGTTCAAATTCAACAACAGGACAAATTCTCCACGAGGGTTGTGTTCTGTAAAGTGTTGGATAAGCTGGCTCACGGTTGATTTGAGCGTTTCCTCAAATTTTTTCGTGATCTCCCGGACGCACACGATTTGCGGATCCTGAAATACTACCTTCATATCTTCCAATGTTTTCAAAAGCCGGTGTGGCGATTCATAATAAATCATCGTTCTTTTCTCGGCCCTCAATTCCTCCAACCGCTTTCTTCTCGCACCTGATTTAACCGGCAGAAAACCTTCGAAAACAAAACTGTGCGCCGGCAAACCTGATAACGACAAGGCCGCAATCAACGCGACCGGCCCGGGAATAACGGTCATCGGCAGGCCGTTATCCTGCACCAATTTCATAAGCCGGTATCCCGGATCGCTAATTCCCGGAGTTCCGGCGTCAGTGACTAAAGCGATTTTCTTGCCTTCTTTTAATAGCTGCAGAAGCTGCTCCGCCTTCTTGATTTCATTGTGCTCGAAATAACTGGTTAAAGGAGTCGTGATGTTATACGCCTGAGTCAACGTGCGGGTGTGGCGGGTGTCTTCACACGCGATCAAATCCACCTCTTGCAAGGTTTCAATGGCGCGCAGCGTGATATCTTTTAAATGACCTATAGGTGTAGAAACGATGTAAAGCATGGGGGCTGTCTGCTGAACGTATTCCTGAAATATTATTCCACGGTGACTGATTTGGCTAGATTTCTCGGCTGATCCACGTCACATCCGCGATGGACAGCAATATAATAGGCGATGAGTTGTAACGGCAACGCCACAAGAAGGGGCGTCAGGATATTGTTCGTCTGAGGCACATAAACGACATGATGGGCGTGCTGCTTAATGGCCTCGTTGCCTTCGGTGGCAATGGCAATGATCTTGCCCTTGCGCGCCCGGATCTCCTGCATATTGGAAATCATCTTGTCATAGGTCTCGGATTGCGGGGTAATACACACCACTGCCCGATATTCATCAATAAGGGCAATGGGACCGTGCTTCATTTCCCCGGCGGCATAACCTTCCGCGGGAATGTAGGAAATCTCTTTCAATTTCAAAGCCCCTTCGAGAGCGGAGGGATAATTGATATTTCTGCCTAAAAACAAGAAACAACCGAAGTGCGAATTCTTTTTGGCAATAACCGCGATCGTCTTCTTGGCCTTAAGAATCATTTCAAATAACCGTGGAATGCGCCTGAAATCTTGAATAATGTCCTGGCGCTCTCGACTAGAAACTTTATCTTTTAAAGCGCTTAATTTGAGAGCCAGCAGATATAACATCCCCAATTGAGCCGTGTAGGCCTTGGTTGACGCCACGCCGATTTCCGGTCCGGCATGGGTATACAAAACCCCGTCCGACTCACGCACCAGGGACGATCCGACCACATTACAAATCGCAATCACCTTGGCCCCTTTGGATTTAGCCTCTCGGACCGCCGCCAGTGTATCCGCCGTCTCCCCGGACTGGCTGATCGCCACCACCAACGTGCGTTTATCCACAATCGGATCCCGGTAGCGGAACTCACTGGAGACATCCACACTGACGCGGATTCCACTTAAATGCTCGATACAATATTTCCCGACAAGTCCGGCATGATACGCCGTCCCACAGGCCACAATCACAATCTGGCTCACCGCCTTCAACTGTTTATCCTTTAACCGAATCCCGTCTAAATGAACATGCCCGTCTTTTAAACGGGATTGACACATCTGCTCAATAACATCCGGCTGTTCATGAATCTCTTTCAACATAAAATGCGCGTAACCCTGCTTCTGAACAGCTTCAACGCTAAATGTAATGGTATTCACCTTCGGGCTTACCTTCTCGCCGGCAAAAGTAAAAACCTTCACCGCCTCTTTCGTCAAACGGGCCATCTGCCCGTCTTTTAAATAGATGATTTTCTTCGTGGCTTCCAATATGGCGGGCACGTCAGAGGCTATAAAATTTTCCTTATGCCCCAGTCCGATAATCAGCGGGGAACCGACACGGGCCGCAATGATGGTGTCCGGATAATCGGCGCAGATCACCCCTAAGGCAAAAGTGCCTTTGAGTTGGGCAATCGCTTTTTGAACAGCGAGCTCCAAATTCGTATCATAGGATTCTTCAATCAGGTGGGCGATAACCTCTGTATCCGTATCTGAAGTGAATTTATGATTTCTTTTTTGAAGAGCGGCTTTCAGCTCGGCGTAATTTTCTATGATTCCATTATGAACAATAAGAATCTTTCCTGTGCAATCCGTGTGCGGATGGGCATTGACGCGATTAGGGACACCATGCGTGGCCCAGCGGGTATGACAAATGCCTATAGAACTACGCGGAATAGAATGCGATTTGATGAGATCCTGCAGATTTTGAATCTTCCCCTGTGTTTTGCGAAGATGCACCTTACCATTCTCAAGGGCAATAACCCCAACGCCGCTCGAGTCGTATCCCCGGTACTCTAATTTCTTAAGGCTTTCCAGCAATATCGGAACAGCCTGTTTTTCACCAACGTATCCAACAATACCGCACATTTATTATGAAAGCCTCTCTCCGCAGTTGAGGACAAGTTTAAAGACCCGAACCCGTCCGTCCATAACTTGAGAGCACAAAAGCCGCGACAAGTTACCCTTTAACCGGTTGAACCTGAGAACTTGGTTTAATATTAATGTACGTCGCTAGCCGGCTGTAATTATTCTTTTTCTTCGTAAAGAAAACCTCGCCGTCACAAGCTGCGGTCAGGTGAGTCCTGCCGATAACATTAATCCCCGGCTGCCACCTGTCCCCCTGTCGCGTTAAGACCGTTCCGGATTTGACTTGTTGCCCTCCGCTGACCTTAACGCCGCGGGTTTCCACATAAAACCTTTTTGTAATACCACCTTTTCTTGCCATGACTCTTTCTCCTTTAGAATTTCTTTCAAAATTGTCCCAAGTATATCCTGTTTCCTTTTAATAATCAATAATTCTAATTTTGCTCCTTTAAAATTTCATCGATCTCTGTTTTAAACCCTTCCAAATCCCTGGCCATGGTCTTGCGGCCATTGATGTAAAAAGTCGGGGTTCCTCTAACCTGGACCTGCCCTCCTAATTGTAAATCTTTATTAATAAATTCATTATATTTCGCATCATTTTCTTTATAATCTTTCATAAATTTATTTACATCCAGGCCTATCCCCTTAGCCAATTCTTCAAACTTGGCCTCGCTCAAACCCCCGCCATTTTCCAACAAGACATCAACCATTTCCCAATATTTCCCTTGTTCCCCCGCCGCAAATGAGGCCTTAGCCGCCGGCCTGGCCATGGGATGAAAGGAAAGAGGGAAATTCTTTACAATATATTTAACCTTACCTGGATACGCCTTCAGCGTTTCACTCACAGGGATGTGAAAACGGGCGCAAAACGGACATTGAAAATCCACAAATTCAACAATCGTTACCGGGGCTTCTTGATTTCCCCTCACAAATGAATGATCGACGCTGATATCATAAATCTTCGAATAATCCTCTGAGGGAGGCCCCGCTTGTTCCCGCCGATCTTCTCCTACTCCTTTGAGGGCTTTTTCCAAATCCTTCCACTGAGACTCAAGGACGGCTATACGCCCTTCCAAAACCTGTTGTCTCAGCAAAAGTTGCGCCACATTAACATCTCCTTCTCCCCGGGCAGGCAACCCTTTCTCCTCTAATTTCTGCTCAAGACGTTTTTGCCCCTGAAGAATTAACGTCTGCTGTTCGATCAATTCCTTCACCAAAGGATCCCTGGCTTGTTTGGAAACAATACCAACGCCCAAAAGAATACCCAAAGCGGCCACAAAAACAAGTGTAAAAATTCTTCTTCCCATCTTTTCATCCTTTCTTTTTTAAAAAAACCGGTGGCAGAATAACACATCCCCTGCGGGATGACAATAATTTTTCTTATAGAGCCACACCGCCATATCTGGAGACAACGTGCTTGATCGTCTCCCACCGCTTGGAACACCCAAAGACGGCGATAATCAATGTGCTCTCTTCCTTTTTCATCGCTCCCACAAAACAGGCCTGGGCGGCCCTCGTATATCCTGTTTTTCCGTAAATCTTTCTTTTCCAGTCACCGAACAAAATTTTGTTGTGACTTTTTAGAGCAATTTTCCGGCCTCCACGACTCTCAATAGTATTATATTGAAGAGCAATGGCCTTTCTAAAAAAGCCATGTCTTAACGCTTGCCGGAATATCAAATACATATCATACGCGGTCGTGTATTGACTCCGGCGGCTCGGCAATCCATTCGAGTTGACAAACCGCGTTTGCCGGGCCCCTAACTGCTTGGCCCGTTGATTCATTAAATGAACAAAATTCTGTTCTGATCCGGCCACCGCCTCAGCCAGAACGATGCTGGCATCATTAGCTGAACTCAACAGGATCGCGTAAAGCAATTCGCTCACCTTATATTTTTCCCCGGGAATCACGTTGATTTTCGAAGGCTGAACATACGTAGCGTTCCGTCCGACGGTCACATATTTATTCAGCGAAAGCCGTTCTAAAACAAGCAAGGCGGTCATGACTTTTGTCGTGCTGGCCGGCTGAACTCGGGTGTGGACCCCTTTGCCATAAAGTCTTTTTAATTTTGTGCTGTCTGAAAAGATAACGCTCCTGCAGCCGATGGGCCCACTCCCCCTCGATTTTCTCCTTTTCGCGAGCGTAGGAGAGGTAAAGAAAAAAATAAAAACCAAACTGAAAATAAGAATGCGTTTGATAGGATGAGCGTTCGTTCGGCTCAATAAAATCCTGCGTAAATCAGTAAGAAATCGGACTGAGATCAAAGTCATCCCTTGGTTTTTCTGCGAATCATGAATCTTATTCAACGGTTGAGGAGGTCGCTTCGTAAACTAATTTCAAGGCTTGGGCAATGCCCGGCGTTGGAAAGACATTCTGACCATCCGCCTTTCGGATAATCCAGTCCTTTTCTTTTTTGATAATACTGATCCAGAAGTGCTGTGTTAAATGCGCTTCAGCGACCACCACATGAACCATGGCCTTCTGCCTCCCGGCATCGAAAAGCATGTCCTTCAAAACAACAGCGATATCGCCTGTTTGATCCACCCAGCGAAACCGCTCTTGCTGGAAATCTTTTATTTTATATGTTTGCAACCCCGCCTCCGACGTGATTGGGACCTCAAGGTGTTTGTCTTTAAGCAAATTCAGCGCGTGAAATTCCTCCTGCCCCCCTTCAAACCACCTACGCTCGAATTTTGTTCCATATTGAGGCTTAATGACCTCTTGCCGGACTTGGAAACCGGTCCCTAGGGCTTCGGTGAGGATCCACTCCACATAAGGATAATAATCCGTAACGATCTTAACCTCTCCTTGAGGTTTCAAACGATTATTGAGGAGTCTCAAGAAATCTTTTGAGAAAAGCCTGTGTTTGATGTGCCCCTTCTTGGGCCATGGACAAGGATAAAGACTGTAAATTCTATCGATACTTTCGCCCGCGAAGAACCGTTCAAAGACCAACCGCGCGTCAACTTTTAAAATCCGGACATTGCGCGTCTGGAGACCGCCGGCCGATTTTGTCATCTCCCGAAGGGTTTTATGAATCCGTTCCCAGTTAAGCTCGATGCCGACAAAATCCTGGTCCCTGGACCTTTGCGCCTCACGCAAAAGCACTTCCCCGCATCCAAAACCAATCTCGACGTTAAGCGGGGCCCGACGGCCGAAAACTTCAACCCAATCCAAAGGGCCGGACGTCCAGGGGACAGCCATAAGCGGTTGAAGAAAACACTCTCTTGATTTCACCATTGATTCTTAAGCCGAAAAAAGTCATCCCATCCCTTAACAATCACTTTGTCCCCTTGAAAGACAACCGGGGTCAGCTCATCCTCCGCGATCATATCATCCGCTTTCTTAACCGACGTGAAATAATAAAAAACCTGGAACGCTTCTCTATCCGACACATACAAACTTTCTTCCCGATAGGGATTTTTCACCGTTAAGGTATCAAACTCTCCGGGATTTTGATCACTTCGTTGGTATCCAATAACGACCTGAGCGCCCATAATATTGCGGACATCTTGGATCGCCATGCCAGGATAAACCAGATGGATATTTGTCAAAGGACTTTGTCCTTTGCCGGTCACTGGTTCTTTCGGGATTTTTTCAACGCCAACCGTAACACACCCCGAGAGAAAAAGACAGATAATAAATAGTATATTTTTCTTCATAGCGAATCAACCCTAATAAAGGGGCTCAAACCCAAATTCCTTTGGCCGGACATCCTCGTTAATCGGAAAATCTCTGTCGAATGGACATACATGTCGCTAAAAATCACTTCAGAAATCAGGGTCAAATGGATGAGTTGATAATTAAGGAGGTTTTCAATTTCACGGAAGCGCCTCTCGAATCGCGCAAACCCGCTTTAATCTTCAAACAGTTACAGAGTGAAGTCTCCCGTGATTCGCATTTAGTAGCCCCAACGGGATTCGAACCCGTGTTTGAAGACTGAGAATCTCCCGTCCTGACCAGGCTAGACGATGGGGCCAAAAAAATAGCGCTGGGAAATTTTGAAAGCGCAAGGTTTTCAAATATTACCATATATCCCTTCGAGGTCAATAAAAAGTTTCTTGAATAAATTAAACTAAATGGCGTGGACACTCAATTAACGGCTATGTTATATTAATTTTCAAAATTAAGTTAAAAAAGAAATTTTGCGGAGATTCTTGTGGTTACTCACATTGGGATTGGATTCAGCAGAGACGCAAACGCGGAAAACGCCGCTAAAGAGGCCGCCCTCCAGTCAAAGGCCGACTTGCAGGATGGTCGAATCGACTTTGCCCTCATCCTTAGTACCATGCATTACGCCCCTCAAAGAACACTTCCTGTCCTTAATCAGGTTTTAAACCAGACCCGCATGATTGGCTGCTCAACAGCAGGAATCATTTTATCGACCTCTATCGAAACACGCGGCATAGCGGTATTAGCCATTCATTCAGATGATATTCAATTCGGCATCGGCTCGGTCAAAGACATCCACACCCAGGATGTACGCTCGTCAGGGGTCATTCTAGGCAAAAATAGTGTCACGGATTTTGGAAACCCGGGCAGACAGTTCTTCATTTTCTTTGTAGATGGATTTCTAAAAAACAATTCCCTATTTTTAAGAGGACTGCAAGAGGTCTTGGGAAATGTCTTTCCCATCGTCGGAGCCGGTAGCTGCGATGACTTTCACTTCTCAAATTCATTCCAGATATTCCGTAATAAGGTTCTGGAACATTCGGCAACCGGCTTGCTCTTGGGGGGACATGTCAATGTCGGAATCGGGGCCCAGCATGGATGGCGTCCCCTTGGGAAACCGCGCGTCATTGATAAAGCCGACGGTAATGTCATCATTACAATTGACGGGAAAAAGGCTTCCAGCCTTTATGAAGAATATTTTGACAAAGAAGCTGAAAATCTGCGTTCCGCCCGCTTGGGGCAGATGGCCATTCTGTATCCTTTAGGCATAAAAATCGCAGGAGAAAGCGAATATTTACTCAGAAATGCGGTTGAAATTTTAGAGGATGGGAGTATTGTATGTCAAGGAGACGTTCCCGAAGGCCACGATGTCCATATCATGATCGGAAATAAAGATTCCTGTAAGCAAGCGGCCGTTGGCGCGGCGTTAGAAGCTAAAAAGAACCTTAAAGGCGCTCTCCCCCGTTTGATTATTATCATAGAATCCATGGCCCGTCTTAAATTGCTCGGCCGAATCGCCTTTGAGGAAGTCAAAAGGATTAAAGAAATTTTTGGGTTGACAGTCCCGGTCATCGGGATGTACTCTGACGGAGAAATCTGTCCTTTTCAATCTATTGAATCCATCAAAAGACCCCTTCTCCAAAACGAAAGTATTGTTATCGTAGCTATAAGTTAACGATGGAAAACATTTCTACCTATATTTCATTAGTCGTCGGACTGTTGGCATTCTCAGTTATCGGCATTCTTATCTTTGTCGTCATCAATAAAAACGAACAGCTCAACCTGCTTAAACTAGCCCTGAATAAATTAAAAAATTCTTTTAATGAACTCGATCAACAGGCAAAACTTATCGTTAAAACAGATTTAGAACTTAACAAAGCCCAAGAAGAGCTGGATAAACGGATTAACGGCCTTGAAACCCTCCAAAAAGTTTCCCGATTGATCAGCACCACCTTGGACGAAAATGAAATCTTCAACCGTCTGAATCGTGTTCTTCTGGCAGAGTTGGGCTTTGAAAAAAATCTTATTCTGATTTACGATGAAAACAAAGAGCTCCTCGATAGGATCAATTTAGGATTTCCTCCCAACGATATCCCCTTCATCCTTTCAAAACTTTTAGACGATGGGGACCTCATCAAGGCCTTAAGCGATGGCACGTCTTTTTCTTCCCTGGAATCGTCCCAGCAAAGAAAAGAGGAGATCTCCCGGCTATTTGAGGTGGAACATTTTATCCTCTCCCCTGTTCTCACACAAAACGGCATCATCGGATATGTTTTTGTTGGAAACCGATCGAATGCCTCGGTCATCACGGCAGGTGACGAGGAACTGGTCTCTATCCTGGCTAATCAAATCGGCCAGTCCCTGGAAAACGCCCTCTTATTTGAGCAGGCCTTCCGTTCAAGCCAAATCCTTGAATCCAAAGTGCAGGACAGAACCAAACAATTAGCCTCCGCCCTGGAAGAAGTAAAATCCATAAGCAAAACAAAATCGGAGTTTATTTCCGCCGTTTCCCATGAACTTCGGACACCTCTTACGTCTATAAAAGGATACGCCTCTATTCTTATGACAGGAAAACTGGGAAATATCCCGGATGCCGTCAAAGATCGTTTGGCCAAAATCAATACCCATTCAGATAATCTCGTTAAACTGATTAACGATCTTTTGGACATCGCCAGGATCGAATCCGGCCGCACAGAAATGCACAAAGAGACATGCAATATGACCAATTTAATTGAAAATGTCCATGACCTTTTGACGCCCCAAATGAAAGATAAAAATATTCAATGGATCGCCCTGCTGGATCCGAAGACCCCCGAAATATTCATTGACAAAGGTCAGGTGGAACGTGTTTTTATTAATCTCGTCAGCAATGCCATCAAGTTTACGCCTGCCGGAGGGACCATCATGGTCAAATCACAATTAAATGACAAAATTGTCGAGATTGAAGTCGCCGATACCGGCATCGGGATCAATGAAGAAAATATCAGCAAACTTTTTGGCGAATTCTATCGCGTAGAAAATGAAATTAATCAAAATGTGAAAGGTACAGGGTTGGGCTTGGCCTTAGCCAAGAAAATCGTAGAGGCCCATAGCGGGAAAATTTGGGTGGCAAGCGAGTTAAACAAAGGGACATCCTTCCACTTCACCCTGCCCATTAAAAAAACATAATCCCCGTGTTATCTTTTAACTACTGCGCCGTCAAATTAATTGTTAATAACTACTTTCAGAAAAGGCGCAGTGCTGTACTGTGTTCCACTATTAACAATTAAGTTGACACAGTACTGCTGCGCTGTCATATGAATTACTGAATGCTTATGAAAAAAGAAAAAATTTTAACCATCGACGATGATCCGGACATCCTGGATGTCTTGCATTTAACATTATCTGAATATTACGATGTCCTTCAGGCGAATAACGGCAAGGCCGCCCTGCAGAGCGTCCAACAGCATATCCCGGACCTTATTATCTGCGATTACATGATGCCGCTGATGAACGGTCTTGAATTCAGTAAAACCCTGAAAAAAGACCTTCTGTTGCGGCATATCCCCATCATTATGCTCACCGGAAAAGGGGAAGTGCATGACCGTATCAACGGCATTGAAGCCGGGGCTGATGATTATATGGTCAAACCCTTTGCTCCGGATGAATTGTTAGCCAGAATAAAAATGATCCTGCGACGAACGATTCGCAGCCTTGACGCCAATCCCCTCACACATCTTCCCGGCAACACCTCCATCATGGAAGAACTTCAATCAAATATTGACAGTGGAAAACCGTTCGCTGTTGGATACGCCGACTTGGACAAGTTTAAAGTTTATAATGATAAATACGGATTTGAAAAAGGCGATGAAGTCATCCGTGAAATGGCCAGGATCTTGATTAAACATGTCCGCACAGACGCTCACCCCAACGCCTTTGTCGGCCATATCGGTGGTGATGATTTCGTTTTTATTACGGAAGAGCATCTCATTGATGAAATTTGTCAGAAAATCATCGATGAATTCGACCAGCGGACCCCTTCATTTTATAACGACGCGGACATTAAGACGGGTTTCATCATCGGGCAGGACAGGCAAGGTCATGAGCAGAAATTCGGCATGCTATCGGTCTCAATTTGTATCGTGAGTAACACCACGCAAAAAATCACGCATGTGGCCCAGATTGGAGAGATTGGCGCGGAATTAAAGAAATACGCCAAAGGAATCGACAAAAGTGTCTTCGTGCGCAATAAACGGAAAGCGTAAAAAAAACTTCACTTCTAATATTTCGTTACCTAAATTTTAAAGATATTGATTTGCAGATGGTAGAAGTATTGTACTGTGTTCATCTGTAAATTTAGGCAGCACAGTCACTAGAACAATTGATATTATCTTCCAAGCCCTCACACTTCCCATCCCCGCACTTACATTCATCAATCGGACACCTGGTATTATCTTCAAAATCATCACACTTCCCATTCCCGCACCGGTTCTTCTCTCCCATGATCGCTTTCGTGGCCTCATTAAAAAATTCCTTTGAGGCCTTCCGACTTTGTACAAGATATGTTTTGAATCCAACGAGGACAATAGCGGTCACAGCCGAAAGAAGTAAAATGTATTCGATGGCTGTCTGCGCCTTTTGATGAAATAGAAATATGGACGTATATTTTTTCATTGTTTTTAAATTTGAAGAATTGCCAATCTCTGTTCCCGCTGCAAATATAACACACCCAAGACCATATTTTCAATGCGCGATTCTTACCGCAAAGATTTCAGATACTTAACAACTCCTTTAGGATCCGCCGCGCCAAAAAAATAACTGGCGGTAACTAGAATATTCGCCCCGGCTTTTACGGCCTCAGGCGCTGTCTCTGCGTTGATGCCTCCATCAATAGCGATCTCTCCTTTAAAGACCTTTCTTAAAGCTTGCACTTTGGGAAGAACTTCCGGCATAAACTTCTGTTTGGCAAAACCGGGATTAACCGACATGATTAAGACCCCATGAAGATCCTCCAGCAAAGACCCCAAACAAAGAGGTGTTCCGGGATTGATGACCATAAAGACTTTTTTCCCGCGTTTTTTGATTCTTAATATGTCCTCTCGGGCCTTATCCATATCCAGAGAATCAACCTCTTTGGGATATTGGCCCAACTTTCGGCACCCTTCCCTTAAAGGCCCGTAGCACTCCGCGTGGATAGAGATAATATCCGACCCCGCGTCCATGAAATGATCAATATACATCCCGGGATGTTCAACCATTAAATGCGTCTCAATCGGCAATGTGGTCAGCGGCCGGATGGCCTGGACAATCACGCCCCCTATGCTGATGTTCGGCACAAAATGTCCGTCCATGACGTCCACATGAATCATGGCCGCGCCGGCGTCTTCACATCTCTTAATTTCCTGACCTAATTTTGTGAAATCGGCGCACAGGATGCTGGCGCTCACCTTTATGTTGTCTTGCATTTATTTCTCCTGTTCTCCCGGCACCATTGTTGCTTTCATATTTTTATAAAGATAATAATAAAACACCGCCCCAAGAATACCGGCGGACAAAACAATACAGCCCTTCAGACATTTTCCCGCAAGAAGAATAAAGAAGTATTTGCTCAAAAAAAACTTCATCAGTGTATGCAAAAAAATGACCGGGGGGGCAAACAAACCAAACACAATAATAAAAAAAAATAAAACATAATCAAGATATTTGTTCAACTGCCCCTGGATTATTTTCTTGCTCCAAACAAACGCGTCCTCCCCTATTTTTCCATCCAGCAATAAGGCCACGCCCGAGAAACTGTATTGAATCAACCTCATAAATCCCGGCACGATCAAAAGCAACGTCCCAAGACCGACCTTGACAACATACATAATTTTTACCCAAAGATACGACTTAAAGACGCGGTAAGCCTCCCGATAAGATGAGCGGATCCCCCAATTCTTCCCTTCATCCGCCGCCTGAATAGATTTAAACAGGGCGCTTAAGAATAAAAGGAAAAACATCACTGCCGATAAAATCGTCCCTGAATTGATTAGATGATATACCTTAAAATTGTATTTTAAAACGATCTTTCTCGCAAGAGACGCGTTCTCCCAAAAAAATAATTCCAGGAGAGTATAGGGCACAAAATAAATCAACGCGAGCCGAAACCATTTTCCCCAATGTTTTTTATAAAGCCTAAAACTCTCTTCGCAAATCTTTTTAAATTCCTTATCGATCTTAACCAATGGATGGTCCTCAGATAATGGGCTGAAAAACAGAATGTTTTGTAAAAATTAATCGTGTTAAACCCAGGGTAAGAAAAATAAGAAAAATAAAATACGCTGCATAAACAAAGCGATAAACATACTTGTTGATGTTTTTAAGCGCCGTCAATCCCTTGATCGTGAGCAGTAAAACAAACGGACAAAAGAAAAGAACTGTTCGCGGAACGATGAAAGGATATTTCTTCAGCGCCCCGAGACAAAACAAGGCCATAAACAAAACAAAGGCCAGGGTATGGACGGTCTTCACCAGATGCTTTTCTTTCCTGATACACGCGAAGAAACCACTGAATAATTTAACCAACCCAAATACCATGAAAAAAATCCCGATCTTTTTTATGATCCTTGGTTGTTCAACGAGCCAGCGCGAGAATAAATTCGTCATCCCCTCCCCCAAGGTCTGAAAAAAAGCCCCAACCGATTGGAAAGAAATAAAATAATCCTTCAAAACCCCGTCTGTGTAGACATCCCGCGCGTTGTGGCGAAGATCAAAATAATAGGCAAGCCCTAACGCTGCCAGCAAAGATATTCCATACCCCCCCATGGACCGCCCGTCCCTGCGTGAAGAAAGAAGATTATACAAAACGATCAGGGAGAATAAAAACGCGGGATAAGAAAGAAGGCCCAGGAACGGCAGGACCATCAAGATCAAAAAGTATTTCTTGCGATGACCTTGCCTCAATTGTTCCTCATTGTAAATAAACCAGACATACACGGCGCCGGTCAAGACATCCATGGAATACTGTTTCAATTCCGAGGCATAATAAATCAGCATCCCTGACGCCGTCCAAGACAAGACAAAAGCCAAATAATCTGTTTTATTTTTCAATTCATAACCGGCGAGGCGCAGCCACAGGCCAAAGGCCGTCATCATGCAGACAAAAGAAGGGAACCGAAGGCTCAACACATGAAAATGAAACATCTGAGAAAATTCTTTAACAATGAAAAAATAAAGCCGAGGGAAAACCTGATAGCCCAACAGATGCTCATGAAATATCTGCCTGGTTGAAAAGGCTTGAATGCTTGAGAAAACGGCCTCTTCATCGCCCCATAATGGTCTTTGGTTTAAATAATTAACCGTCGCCAGTAGGACATACCAGAAAATACCAAAATAAATGGCATATTTCAGAATATTTTGTCGAACGGAATGACCGGTAAGTTGATTATCCGAGAGCATAGGATCGGATGTTGGGAGTGATTGAGGGCGATTTTTAAAGCGATTCCCTTTCGCACAACAACATATTTACCATTGACGAAAATCAAAATGCGCGGGGAGAGACTTGAACTCTCACGACTTGCGTCACATGCCCCTCAAACATGCGCGTCTACCAATTCCGCCACCCGCGCGTAAAATAATGACTTCTAACTTTGGATTGCCGCTTCTGTTTCCGCCGGCGCGCAACATTTTTTCGCCTGGGTTGAAACGCTGTACTCTAAAGCGGCGGCGACAAAATCCCGGAATAAAGGATGGGCTCGATCCGGTTTTGACTTGAATTCCGGATGAAACTGGCAGGCCACAAACCAGGGATGATCCACCAACTCTATAATCTCGACCAGGTCCTGCTGACTGTTAAGACCTGTAAAAACCATTCCCTGTTTCTCAAACAGTTTTCGATATTTATTATTAAATTCATACCGGTGACGATGCCGTTCCGAGATACTGTCCTTCTTATACGCCTGAAAGCTCAAAGACTTCTTGGACACCTTGCAGGGATACGCGCCCAGGCGCATGGTCGCCCCCAGGTTTTTGACATGCTCTTGTTCTTCCAATAATGAAATAACCGGTTCCTTGGCGTCCTTGTCAAATTCCGTCGAATTAGCGTCTTTTAAATGACAAATATTCCGGGCAAATTCAATGGTCGCGACCTGCATCCCCAAACATATGCCGAAATAGGGGATCTTGTTCTCTCGGGCGAACTGCACGGCCTTCATTTTTCCTTCAACGCCACGGTCCCCAAATCCTCCCGGGATAAGGATCCCCTGGGCTCCAGCCAGCTTTTTCTCCACCTTGCCCTTTTCCAACTGCTCCGAATCAATCTTAATAATATTCACCCGGGCATTACTGGCAATCCCGCCGTGAACGAGCGCTTCGTAAATCGATTTATACGCGTCCGGCAAGGCAATATATTTACCGACAACAAAGATCCTGACCTCTTTCTTGGGATTCTTCAGCCGCTGAACAACAAGTTCGCTCCATTCCTTTAAATCTTTATCTTCCCTTTTAATATTCAATTTCTTCAGGATTAAATCATCCAACCCTTCTCTTTTGAAAGAAAGCGGGACCTCATAAATATGCTTTACATCCGCCGCCTCAATGACCGCTTCACGGTCCACATTACAAAAAAGAGCGATTTTCTCTCTCTGTTCTTTGGTGATACTTTTTTCCGTCCGGCATAACAAAATATCCGGGGCAATGCCGATCTCTCTGAGACGGCCGACACTGTGCTGGGTCGGTTTTGTTTTATGCTCACCGGCGGATTTAATAAACGGCAACAGGGTCACATGAATGTTCAAGGCGTAATGCTCCCCCAACTCCCAGCGCAACTGCCGTATCGCCTCAAGGAAGGGAAGACTTTCGATGTCGCCGACGGTCCCGCCGATCTCAACAATGGTCACATCAATGTCGTGATCCTTGGAAACCTTTTTAATGCACCTTTTAATCTCATCGGTAATATGCGGAATAATTTGAACGGTCTTTCCTAAATAGTCCCCCCGTCTCTCTTTCGTAATCACCGTATAATAAATTTTTCCGGTGGTAATATTGCTGTCTTTATTGACCTGCGCGTTGGTAAACCGTTCATAATGCCCTAAATCAAGATCCGCCTCAGCGCCGTCATCCGTGACATAGACCTCGCCATGCTGATAAGGGTTCATCGTTCCCGGGTCCACATTCAAATACGGATCACACTTGATCAGGGCCGTCCGCAATCCTCTGGACTCAAGAAGTTTTCCGATCGAAGCCGCGGCAATTCCTTTTCCCAGACTTGAAACGACCCCGCCCGTTACAAAAATAAATTTTCCCATAAAGAAGTCCTGGTTTTCAAATAAAGTACTACAAAAGAATTATGAATACAAATTTTTAATTCACGATTTGTTTCCCGGCCTGGCTCCTTCAAGCAGGTATTTACTTTGAAGTCTCGGGATCGGTGCCGGATATTGCCCCGAATAACAGGCATGACAGAAATTATTCGGCTGCTTCATCACCGACAACATTCCATCCAGACTCAAATATTTTAATGAATCTACCTTCATAAAATCCGCTATTTCTTTGACTGAATGGTTCGCGGCAATCAGCTCATTTTTATTTGGAAAATCAATCCCGTAGAAACAGGGGGATTTGATCGGCGGACAACTGATCCGCATATGGATTTCTTTTGCCCCGGCCCTCCTTAAATCCTCCACGCGGCTGCGGGACGTTGTCCCCCGGACGATAGAATCATCGATGACAACAAGTTTCTTGTCCTTCAACACGCTGCGTATGGGATTCAGTTTGACTTTCACGCGGAAATCGCGCAAAAACTGGGTGGGCTGAATGAAGGTGCGCCCGATATAATGGTTGCGGATAATGCCGACCTCAAACGGGAGGCCCAACTCTTTAGCAAATCCTAAAGCGGCGTAGTTTCCGGAATCCGGGATGGCCATCACAAAGTCCGCCTCCACAGGGTGTTCTTTCGCCAATTGAGCGCCCAGACGTTCCCTGACCCTATAAACATTATCTTCAAAGATATCACTGTCCGGTCTGGCAAAGTAAATATTCTCAAAAACGCAATGCGCCCTCTTGTCCTTCTGACTCGACGGCAAATAGACCGATTCCATCTTTTGACCTTGGATGATAATAATCTCTCCCGGCTCAATCTCCCGGACAAACTCGGCACGGATCAAATCCAGCGCACAGCTTTCACTGGCCAGGACATAACTTTTATCCAATTTTCCCAGACATAAGGGACGAAAACCCTGTGGATCCCGCACCCCGACAATATAATCCCCAATCATCAGAACCAGCGAAAACGCCCCTTTCAACTGGGTCAGGACATCGATCAGCCCCTTTTTCAAGTCCGCGCGTGAAGTCTTCACGAGAAGATGCACAATCAGCTCGGAGTCCATGGTCGTCTGAAAAACTGAACCTTCTTCCTCGAGCCTCGCGTAAAGCTCCTCCGTATTGGTCAAATTACCGTTGTGCGCCACGGCAATCGGCTTGCCTTTATGAATCACAAGAAAGGGTTGAATGTTCTTATAATTACTTGACCCCGTGGTGGAATACCGGCAATGCCCTATCGCTGTGGGTCCTTTAAGCTCTTCAATATCCCGCTCATTAAAAGCCTCCGCCACAAGGCCCTGATTTTTGATCAGGTGACTTTCCTGTCCGTCGAAAGACACGATACCGGCGGCCTCTTCCCCCCGATGCTGCAAGGCATACAACCCTAAATAAGTAATTTGGGCCGCGTCTTTATGATTAGAAACCCCTATGATACCGCACATTTATCTATTTCCATTTTGAAGTTTTTTTTTACCGAAATATCTAAATAGTATTCCTGTAAGGAACGGACCTGCAGGAAATCTTTTGTCCGACTTGATTCGATGCCGTTCACCGCGGCCCAAGCGCCCTGCAGCGTCGTGATACACGGGACATTGTGCAAAATCGCCGCGGCCCGGATAAAACGCATATCATGCTGGCTGCTTTCCCCGGAAGGGGTGTTGACAATCAAGGCTATTTCATTTCCCTTAATCATCGACATTAAGGCGGATCCTTCGTGCTGCCCCTGCGCGTAAGGCTCAACCACTTCCACCTGAACGCCGTTAGCGCGCAAGACCTTGGCTGTGCCGCGCGTCGAGATGAGCGAAAACCCCATATCCATCAGGCGTTTGGCGATAAAAACAATCGCGCGTTTATCATCATCTTTCACGCTCAAGAAAATTTTCCCCGATTTTAATAACGTTTGATTGGCGCTGATCTGCGACTTGGCAAAGGCCTCCCCAAAAGTCATGGCAATGCCCATCACCTCACCCGTGGATTTCATCTCAGGCCCGAGAACAATGTCCACGCCTGAAAATCTTGAAAAAGGAAGAACGGATTCTTTCACGGAGACATGTTTCAACTGCTCCAAATGGTCCGCGGGAAGATCAAAATCACTTAATTTCCGGCCCACCATAATCCGAGCCGCGATCTTGGCCAATGGAATGCCGGTCGCCTTGCTGACGAACGGCACGGTCCGGGAGGCGCGCGGATTAACTTCCAGCACATACACCTTTCGTCCCTTAATCGCGAACTGAATATTTAAAAGCCCCACGACTTTTAAAGCCTGGGCGATACGACAGGTATCCTGTTTAATCTGATTCAGCAATATCTCACTGATGGTCGGCGGTGGAAGGACACAGGCGGAATCGCCCGAATGAATCCCGGCATTCTCAATATGCTCCATAATACCGGCCACAAATGTCTCCTGGCCATCGCAGATCGCATCCACATCCACCTCAATGGCGTCTTCAATAAATTTATCGATCAAGATAGGCCGCCCTTCGGAGACCTCCTTGGCCTCATCAATAAACGCTAAAAGCCCCTGGCTGTCATAGACAATCTTCATGGCCCGACCGCCCAAGACATACGATGGTCTGGCCAGAACTGGGTAACCGATACGGCTGGCGATGGCGACCGCCTCATCCACAGATCGGGCGGAACCATTAGCCGGCTGGTAAATCCCGAGCGTCTTGATCAATTCAGAAAACTTTTCTCTATCCTCGGCGACGTCAATGGCCTCCACACTGGTGCCGATGATCGGCACACCGGCTTCTTGTAAACGCCGCGCTAAATTTAACGGGGTCTGGCCGCCGAACTGGACGATCACGCCGTCCGGCGACTCGACGCCGACGACATTCATCACATCCTCAAACGTCAAGGGCTCAAAATACAACCTGTCCGAAATATCATAATCCGTCGAAACCGTCTCCGGATTCGAATTCACCATGATTGTTTCAAAACCCATTTCTTTAAGAGCAAAGGAGGCATGACAGCAGCAATAGTCGAATTCAATCCCCTGGCCGATACGGTTGGGACCGCCTCCCAGGATCATAATTTTCTTTTTGGCAGGCTCGCCTTTCTTCCGGCTCTTTTGAATCTGCAAAGACGCTTCGTCTTCGGTCTCATACGTCGAATAAAAATACGGTGTGTACGCCTCGAACTCCGCGGAACAGGTATCGACAAGCTTGAATGTCGCGATAATACCTTTTTCCAGGCGCATTTTCCTGACGTCGTTTTCAGGAATTTGCATGAGCGCTGCCAATTGAGCATCACTAAAACCGTATTCTTTCGCCTTACGCAGAAGCGGATCAGGCAGATTTTGTTCTTTTTTCAAAGTCTCTTTCAGCTCATTTTCCAATTCGAGGATTTGAGCGATCTGGTCAATAAACCAGATGTCAATCTTACTGACTTCCGCCACACGGTCCGGACTCCACCCTTTTTGAAGGGCGTATTTGAGATAAAAAATCCTTGAGGCATTCGGCTCCCTCAAGCGCTGTTCGATTTTTTCCTCAGGAATTTGACGGTAATCCACCTTGTTATCCAGCCCCTTATGACCGATCTCCAGACCCCGCAAACTCTTCTGAAGCGCCTCTTTAAATGTCCGGCCGATCGCCATCGTTTCCCCGACGGACTTCATCTGGATCCCCAGGATATCTTGCACTTCCGGGAATTTCTCAAAGGTAAACCGCGGGGCCTTCACCACACAGTAATCAATGGTCGGCTCAAAGGAAGCCGGCGTTTCTTTCGTAATATCATTTTGGATTTCATCCAGGGAATATCCGACCGCCAGTTTCGCGGCGAACTTGGCGATGGGAAACCCCGTGGCCTTGCTGGCTAAAGCGGAACTGCGCGAGACACGGGGATTCATCTCAATGACTACCATCCGTCCGTCTTGAGGATTCACCGCGAATTGAATATTGGAACCTCCGGTCTCCACACCGATCTCGCGGACAATCGCCATTGCCGCGTCACGCATGGACTGGTATTCCCGGTCCGTCAACGTCTGCGCCGGGGCCACGGTGATACTGTCCCCGGTATGCACCCCCATGGGATCCAGGTTCTCAATAGAACAGACAATCACCACGTTATCTTTATAATCACGCATAACCTCCAGCTCATACTCTTTCCAGCCGACAATCGATTCTTCCACAATAATCTCGTTGATCATACTGCTCTCAATCCCTAACGCAGCGATCTTTTCCAGTTCCTCCATTGTATGCGCGATCCCGCCGCCCGTCCCGCCCAGAGTAAAGCTGGGACGGATAATAACCGGGAGCCCAATATCTTCCGCCGCTTTCTTCGCCTCTTCCAGGGTACGAGCAAAATGACTTTTCGGAACCACCAATCCTATTTTTAAAATCGCCTGTTTAAAACACTCCCTGTCTTCCGCCTTCTTAATGACTTCATAGTTGGCCCCCAGCATCTTCACCCCATAACGCGTCAGGACACCGCTCTCATGAAGTTTCATGGCAAGATTCAAGGCTGTCTGGCCGCCGAGCGTCGGAAGAATGGCGCAGGGGCGTTCTTTCTTGATAATCGCCTCAATGAATTCAGGCGTTAGCGGCTCGATGTACGTTCTATCGGCAAACTCCGGATCCGTCATGATGGTGGCGGGATTGGAATTCGCCAGCACGATCTCATAGCCTTCTTCTTTCAGGGCCTTGCAGGCTTGCGTCCCCGAATAGTCGAATTCACAGGCCTGGCCGATCACAATCGGCCCGGAGCCCAGGAGAAGTATTTTCTTTATATCGTTGCGTCTTGGCATATCTTCCCTGATCCCTCAAACATTGATCCTGGCGGTTTTCTTATGCGCTTTCATCATTTCCATAAAATAATTAAACAAATACTGGGCGTCATGCGGGCCGGGAGCGGCCTCGGGGTGATACTGAAAGGAAAGGATGGACATTTTCTTGTGGCGCAAGCCTTCGAGTGTTTTGTCATTCAGATTGATGCCGATCATCTCCACCTCATCCTGACTTAAGCTGTCAATATTCACGCAAAAACCGTGGTTCTGCGAAGTGATACAGACCCGATGATCCAATAAATCCTTCACCGGCTGGTTGGCGCCGTGATGGCCGAATTTTAATTTGTACGTCTTCCCGCCCAGAGCTAATCCAACGATCTGGTGGCCCAGGCAAATCCCGAACACCGGGATAACACCAAAAAATTTCTTAACTGTTTCAATGACGTAGTTCACCACCGCCGGATCGCCGGGGCCGTTGGAAATAAATAGTCCGTCGGGCTGAATGGCCTTTATCTCCTCAACGCCGGCATGAGCCGGAAAGACATGCACCTCACAGCCCAGCCGCGTCAGAATGCGCAGGATGTTGAACTTAATTCCACAATCTATGGCCGCGACCTTATATATCGGCCCGGCAGGGCCCGACACAAGACCTTCTTCCTTCCAGATGTATTTCTTGGGCGCGGTGACTTCTTTGACCCAGTCACTGCCCTCCATGGAAGGAATTTGAGCCAGCTTCCCGGCCAACACCTTGCCGTCAAAATCCTTCGTCGAGATCATCCCCTTCATCGCCCCCTGGACCCGCAGATGACGGGTCAAGGCGCGCGTGTCGATCCCCTCAATGGCCAAAATATTTTGCTCATTCAGATACTCAATAAGGCTTTTGGTCGCGCGAAAATTGGAATGCCGCCGGCAAAATTCCTTAACAATAAACCCTTTGACATGAATTTTATTGGATTCAACATCCTGTTCATTAACGCCATAATTCCCAATGAGCGGGTAGGTCATCACGACGATCTGGCCCGCGTAGGAAGGATCGGTCAGGACTTCCTGATACCCTGTCATGGCGGTATTAAAAACAACTTCGCCCGCAGTCTCGCCTGTTGAGGAGAGGGATCGGCCCTGAAAGGTAGTTCCGTCTTCTAAATATAAGATTGCTTCTTTCATGTAATTTCAGATCAACGTGGGATTGTTGGGCAAGGTAATGAAATGCCGCTTGCAGCCTGGATCACTTTAACATGCCGAACCCTTTTGTCAAGGAATAATCCGACCAGAAAATGGAAAAAATCTGCCGGCGCCCGGCTTTGAGATAACACACCCTGCGACCTTCCGCGCCGCAAGGCTCAACGAATGTTTCTCTGATAATAATGCATATTTAACTCTTGCTTGCTCCTGGGGGCCAGGGCGATTTCAAATTCAAGAGTATGGGCATCTTTGCGGGTGTATTTCAAATTACAGTCTTTCATCTCCCACTCCTGGGGCATGTGCTGAACCAGGGTCAACAGGGCCGGTGTATCTTTAAAATTCTCAATTTGAGCGTTAATCTGCTGCTCTTTATCGTAAAGGACAATGCTGTTATTGGTGTTGCGCCTGACGTTGATCGTTTGATCAACCATCTTACGCTGGGTAACGACGATATCACGGCTGTCGCCTACGTAGGCATCCATATCCTCTCCAACGGAAACAGGCGCTGCCGTGTCCTCTCCCAGAAGAATGGTACTTCCCTGGCCGTCCTGTTGATAGACCCGGACCTTCCCCGCCGAGAGGGTATTCTTCCCCAAACCACTGGCACTCTCATTCTTGATCTTGTAGCTGACCGGTATGCCCACGTTCTCCTGAACCTTTTCCGGATCCCAAACCTGTTGCAGAGAATCCCACCGCCAGATTTTCTGAAAAGGCACTTGATCCTGTCCTAAAAACAGCCATTGCTGGGTCTCTTCATGATTGATCCCCCGCTCGAAGGGCTGGGCGTCATCCAGAAAAACCTGGGCTTTGGCAAAATCCTCGCCGGAGAAATTGCGCAGGACCAAATAACTCTTTAACTCCATCTTCGTTTCCTCTTTATCGGCCAAAGCCTTGTACGTGATGAGGCGGTCGATATTCGATAAAAGATAACTCACCCGTACTCTTTCTTGCTCCGCTTCCGCGCTGCTGATCTCCCAAACCAGGGCGTTTTCATTCGGCGGATAACTGACGTTTAAAAGCCTGACTTTCGATGGGTGCGTGAGAATATGCAGCCGAATAGAATCAGGATCTATGCTGACACCGTTCCACGCGAAGTCTACCTTGTTGAGCCCCTTCTGGAGTGTCAAGACACGCTCCTCTTCAATGAGCGTGTAATCCGGATTATCCAGACGAATAATCGCCTCCACCCTTTGCGGCAAGGCCGCCAATTTGATCCTGGCGTCTGAAGCCGCCGGGAATAACACTCCAAGTCCGAGAAGAACCAGTACAACATATCTTCGATTCATTGATCTCATCGTCCCTCCTTAGCGCTCGGCCCTTCGTCCATACGCGGTTGTCAAAACATATTTGAATTCCTTATTGGATTTCGCGGGCAATTCCAGAGCGTATTTCACTGTGTCCGCGTCGATTTTCTCATACTTCCCGGAATCGCCGGAATTAATAATCTTCCAAGACGTGCCTCCAAAATTTCTTTGAATCTCAACTTTCACCGGTATCCCCCGCGTGTTTTTCACCTCGACCTTAAACTCTTTAACCTCCTCCCATCCGCTGACATTCCCGCCGTTGTCAAAGAGATAATTCTGCGTGCGAAAATCCATCATGACCGGCTTAACGATCACGTTAGCCACCTCGCCCAGATTAAGTTCCGCCTCCTCATCCACGGGGATATACTTAAAGTTCGCCTGTCCTTCATAACTTAAATGCTCAACGGCATCCACCGAACGGAAGACCTTAATAACACCGTCAGGAATCGGAGTTTCTCCCAGCTTGTGTTGTTTATCGTTTTTAAAACTCACAAACCGGACAACGAAATTCCCATACCGTTCTTCTTCATATTTATACAGGTTCACCACCGGCACGCTGTCCGCTTCCAGGCTCGGGAGCCGCTTCGACCAACCGGTTGGAATCGTTTCTGTCCCTTCAATCGTGTAAAGAAAATATTCGCTTAACCCTTCTTTGATGATTTGTTTGGCCTCTTTTAGGACGTCCGCGTCCATACCCACCGCCTCAAAAGCGCGCATAAGAGCTCTGGGGGCTTCTTCCTTCCGATCCACTTCTTGTCGGGCATATCCGTCGTATCCTGGACGGCCGTAGGGATACTCCCTCCGGGCCAATTCCGCGATGTCATCGATCATGTGGACCTTGCCGACAATCAGGCGCACCTGGGCGTTCTCATAATCCTCTCCGCTGTTATTCATCACCCGCACGTACCCTTCGAGGCGCATGGCCTTCTCATCCGGTGTTAATGTCCCAAGATAAAACGCGCGCCACGACAATCCACTGGTCAAATAATTGATGGCCACCGGCACCTGGCCGCTCAGGGCGCTTTGGATATGCCACAAACCGATATTCCGCGTCCTGGGCGGATACGTAAGCTCAGCAATATCGATTTTCCCCGCGTCGGCCTTGGGCCACATCTCCAGACTCGTCGGATCAATCAACGTGTTCGCCCAGGAAAATTGGAGTTCATTTAATCCCTCCTTCAACGTCAACAACCGGTTCTCCCGCACCAGCGTCAGGTCCGCCGAATTATAAATGGTCAACTGGACATCGTCCCGCGCCGGCAACGAAACCAGATCCACCTTGGCCTGCGCGGCACTGACCCAAAGAATAATCAAAGGCAAACTCCATGGGATCGCTTTCACACCATCCTCCTTTTTGTCTCTTGTTCCATTTCTTTATGACGGGGATCGCCCCTCTTGATGGAAATACCCCGCCAACATTTTCCTGACTTCCCTGCGGCATTGGCCGCCGCGGCAGTCATTGTATCCCAAGGTCAGACGTCTTAAAAGAACATCTTCTTCTTTTAACGCCATCTCCACCTCCACCGCATAGACGACCTGCGCCCTTATCACCGGCGAGCACGAACAGATACGCTGTTTGAATTGAGGATCTCTTGCCGTTAACGCGAGGACATCCTGATAACGCGCGCCATAGAATTGCATTAAGGCCTGCGCGGTCTCTTGGTCGATGTCATAGCGCCGGGAGGCCTGCGCGGGGGTCTCTTGAATCGGGCCGCTTCCATAGACCGGGAAGTCTTTTTCTGTGTCCACTATTTTCCCGGGCATGATGGTCTTGAGACAATCTTCCGCGATTTTACGGTACGTCGTATATTTTCCGCCGATGACATAAAAAACACCCGAATAAGACCGCTCAATCACGTGCCGGCGGGAGACCTTGGCGGTCGGGCCTTTTTGATAGGACAACGGCCTCAATCCCGCGAAGGACGTAATAATATTTTCCTTTCTAAACACATGCTCAGGGAAGAGCTGTTCCAGCTCTTGGAAAAGATACACGATATCTTCCTCCTTTACCTCGACCTTGTCAGGCCCGTCTGTATACTCGGTATCCGTCGTGCCGATCAGGGTGTGGGACAGCCAGGGGATGACAAAAAATATCCTGCGATCCTCCCGGGTGGGAACCAGGAGGGCGTGTTCAGAAAAAATTCCCCGGTAGACAAGATGGACCCCCTTGGACAGCCGCATCTTTTCCGAAGCTCCAGGATTGTCCTTACGCATCAAACTATCCGTCCACGGCCCCAAGGCACAGACAATTTTTTTAGCCCGCAATTCCAAAAACCGCCTCTCGATGCTGTCATACGCTTCAACACCGACAGCCCTCCCATTGTCTTTAATCAATCCCTTCACCTCGATATAATTCGCGACCCGCGCCCCTAGTTGATCGGCACTTAAGACGTTTTCCAAACAAAGCCGGGCGTCGTTCATCTGCGCGTCATAGAACAAAACGCCTCCAAGGAGATTATCGCTTTTGACTCCCGGGACAAGCTGCTGAATCTCGCACGCCCGCAAAAACCGGTGGCGCTGGATCACATAGGGCCCGCTTAAGAAATCATAAAGACTTACCCCCATCTTTATCAGCCATAAAGGCCTGCGGTCCTGTTTATAAACAGGAATAATAAAGCCGAGCGGATGAACCAGATGAGGGGCGTTCTTCATTTGGACAAAACGTTCTTTGAGAGACTCCTGAACCAGACCCCATTCAAAATTCTCAAGATATCTCAGGCCGCCGTGAATAAGCTTGCTGGATTTACTCGACGTGCCGCTGGCGAAATCATTCTTTTCCACAAGAGCGGTCTTCAAACCGTTTAAAACCGCCATGTGGGCGATCGCCGCGCCATTGATCCCGCCGCCGATGACCAGGAGGTCATAATGTTCACGCATAAGTTTTTGGATGTCCCGTTTCATTGTATCCCACACGTCCTCTTGTCAATTCGTCCTCCGGAGGACGAATTGGTCCGCGCCCATCAAAAAATCAAATTTTGCGAGCGTCTGCAAAATTGACCACGCGGCCTTATTCTCGCGCCTTTGCCACCGCCTTTAACCAGCCGGCATACAAACGGGTCCTCTCCGGCGTCTTCATCGACGGGACAAACACGCGTTCGATTTTATGCAACTTCGCCAGGTCCTTTTTCCCTTGCCAAAAACCCGAGGTCACACCCGCTAATTGGGCCGCGCCCTGAGCCGTGGACTCGATCACCCTGGGCCGTAATAGCCGGCAACCCAGCAGATCCGCCTGAAACTGCATCAAAAAATTATTTTGACACGCCCCGCCGTCGACCCTCATCTCGGGGATGTTTCTTTTCAGTTCTTTCTGCAGGATGTCAAAGACATCCCTGGTCTGATAGGCAATGGATTCCAGGGCCGCGCGGATAATGTGTTTTCTATCGACGCCCCGCGTCAACCCGCAGATCACGCCACGGGCCTCACTGTCCCAATACGGCGCCCCAAGCCCTGTAAAGGCCGGGACAAAATATACCCCCTGCGTATCTTTTAATCCTTGAATCATCTCTTCCGCATCCGAGGATTTCCGGAGGAGACCCAATTGATCCCTCAACCACTGCACAACAGCTCCGGCGATAAAAACAGATCCTTCGAGGGCGTAGACAGGCCTCCCCTGATCATCGCTGGCGACGGTGGAAAGAAGCCCCTTAGAAGAATACACGAGTTTATGACCGGTATTGAGCATCATAAAACACCCCGTGCCGTAGGTATTCTTCACTGTCCCCGACTCGTAACACCCTTGACCGTACAAAGCCGCCTGCTGATCTCCCAGAACAGCCGTGATCGGTGTCCCGGGGACCAACGATGTTTCTCTATTTTGAATAACCCCAAAGACTGATCCCGAATGCTGGACCCGCGGGAGCATCTCCGGCGGAATATCGAGGATCTTCAAGATTTCGCGGTCCCACGCCAACTCTCGGATATTAAAAATAAGCGTTCGGGAGGCATTGGTCATGTCCGTGACATGCGATTGCCCGCCGGTTAATTTCCAGACAAGCCAACTGTCGATGGTCCCAAAGCAGATATCTCCCTTTCGGGCACGCTGACGAAGCCCACGCATATTATCCAAACACCATTTTATCTTTGTTCCGGAAAAGTAAGGATCCAGCACCAGACCTGTCTTCTTGCGAAAAACCGGCTCGTACCGCTTTAAGGCCGGACTTAAACACATCTCTGAGGTTCGCCGGCACTGCCAGACAATGGCCCGGCACACGGGCTTGGATGTTCGACGATCCCAGAGAACCGTTGTCTCCCGCTGATTCGTTATCCCTACGGCCATGATGCGGCCGGGGGAAATACCCGTCTTGTTCATAGCCTCATTAATCACATCCACGCAAGACTTCCAAATTTCCTCCGGGTCATGTTCCACCCACCCGGGCTTTGGGAAAAACTGTTTGAATTCCTGATACGCGCTGGCCGCGATCCGCCCTTTTTGATCAAATAAAAAAGCCCTTGATCCGGTTGTGCCTTGATCAAGAGCCAAGATATATTTATTCTTCATTCCACACTCTCCCGAGCGCCCCCCTTTGACTCAATCTGCCTGTCCCCAAGGCGGCAGATTTACCAAAGCGTCTATTAGGGGTGTTCGAATCGTTTTTTGTTTTCTTGATAAACCTTCTCTCCTAAAAATTTTCGGGCCAAGAGATCTTTGTCCTCTCCATTATCAAAATCATATTCAATAATAGCCGCTGTCCTGAGAATATATTTGAAAGGGATTTTCAGTAAAGACTTGTTTTGATCAAGCATCGCGTCAATCATCCGCACATAATGTAACGGCGTCTTGCGTATAATCACACCCTGCGTCTCATAGTAATCAATATACCTCGAGACCGTGATTTCTTTAGGGGTCAGGTCAATAATCAAAGGCCATATCTCACTGGAAATCTCCAGCTCCTTCCACACCTGATCGATATCAACCATGTCTTTGCCCTGCGGATCCGTCCCCTTCTGTATATCCGACGCATAGTCCACGACCTCTTGCATCACTTGTCCTTCGGTGACAGCCCCTGCCATGAGTTTTTTCGCGGCTTCCTGTTTGGCCGCGACTTCTTCCAAGGCCTTGTTCTTCAACGCCTCTTGATACGCCGCTTGCTGACTCTTTCGAAGCTCGACGGCCTGTTGATAAGCCTGCTGTTTTTGCTGAATGGCGCTTTGCTGCTGCGCCGCCTGCTGATAGGCTTGTTGCTTGGCAAGCGTCTTTTGTCGCAAGGCCTGCTCGTAAGCCTGCTTTTGCTGCAATTGGAGCGCTTTTTGTTTTTGAACAACGGCGCTGGCCCACGCTGTTTCTCGTGCGCAAAGAATTCCGAACACGGCAAGAATGAGTACTGCTAAAAGACAACCAAGCCTTTTGCTCATTTCTCTTCTCCTTATCATGATCTCTTTCTCAAAATCCCCATCAGAGACGTTCCTAAGGGGGGTCTTTGAAACAAAAATGTTTCCGCGCGCATCACGAATTTTAAACAGGCATGCGCGAATTTCCCGGGTGGTTGAAACCCTTGTTGAACAATATGATCTGAAGATTTTGCCATTTGGTTCAACGCTTTTCTTACAAATAACAACGGCACCATCAGCAATCCCCAATAATGAAGATCGATCATCTCAACATCAAAATCCCGAAATTCTCCCGCCAGACTTTTCTTATTATATCGACGGTGATGTCCGACAACCTCATCGTATTTGCCGAACATCGCCTGAAGAGCCGGAACGTTAACAAATAAATATCCTTGGGGCTTGAGATGAAACAAGCAGGCCTCAAGAAACGGCCCGGTTTCTTTGATGTGTTCCAGGACATCAAAAAGGACAAGAAAATCATACCGTTCCCTGAACGCTTCTGTCTTTTCTAAAATGTTGTAAAAATATAATTCCCCCCGCCCTTTCTCGTTTAATTGAAGACTCTTTAAATGCAGTTCCGCGCCGTCCACGGACCAAGAAGTATGTTTTTCCACCTGCCGACGGAAAATCCCATTCCCGCAACCGACCTCCAACCCTCTTAAAGTCTCTTGGGGAGACAAGGCAATGCTTCCAATAAAATGCTGAAACACCTTAAACCGCCATTGCATCCAGAAATGGTCTTCCTGAGCCATTTCATACCATTGCTCCGCGAAGTCACAATTATCGACTTTTGAAATGATGTGTATGGGATTCTCAACGCGGTTCATGCGGCCACCCGATTGTTTCTTTGACTAAAAAAGCCGGCCTGTTTTTCACCTCATCATAGATATCCCCGATGTACTCTCCAATAATGCCCAACACCAGCAGAATCAAGCCTCCAAAAAACATAATCAAGAGCGCCAGCGATGTCCATCCCGTCAAATGAATCCCCACCGTAAGCTTCATCATCAAAAGAATGATGCCGCCGCAAAAGCTAAAAAGAGAAATATTAATCCCGAAGAGGGAAATGATGCGCAGAGGTTTCTTCGAGAACGAAATAGAGGCGTTAATGGCCAGGAGCAACAGTTTCCCCAAATTATATTTTGATTTACCGGACACCCTTTTAGGCCTCGCGTATTCAATGCCGCACTGCCGGCCCCCGTACCAGGACCGGAGCCCTCGAATGACCGGCGTCTTTTCATTCAAGGATTGAATAAAGCTCGCCACATTTTTATTAAACACGGCAAAATCTCCCGAATCTAACGGCACGTCAAACGGCACAAGAAATCTATAAAGACGATAAAACAATTTATACCCCGCCCTTTTCAATAGGTTTTCTTTCCGTTTCTTTCTGACGGCGTACACAACATCATACCCTTCCCGGCATTTTTGAAAAAGTTGAGGCAATATTTCCGGCGGATCCTGCCCGTCGGCATCTAAAATGGCAATATACTCGCCGGTGCAATACTTGATGCCGGCATAAACCGCCAATTGATGGCCGAAGTTCCTTAGGAATTTTATCCCCCGCAGAGAAGGTTCAACGCGACTCATCTGGAGGAGCATCGGCCAGGTATTATCCGAACTGCCGTCATCAATGCAAACAATCTCAAAGGGTTCCCCCAGTTGTTTCAAGACCTTCATAATACGATTTATGACTTCTTGAAGACATTGCTCTTCGTTGTAAACCGGCAAGACGACAGAATAAATATTCTTTATGTTATTAACGGAATCCTTTATGTCTGATTGCATCATACCTTCTCTCTTCGGCATTTAAATCTGTTCCCCAGATAGACAACGCAGGATTCCCAGCTCCATCCCAAAAGGATGGCAAATAAAGGCATCACCCAGATAAACTGTCTTTGAATAAACCAGTATTTAGTTTTGACATCCATCATTAAAATCAATTCTATAGGAAATATGACGAGAATCAAAAAGAAAGCCAACTGTTTTAACCGGTCCTGATGCGGCAATAATACGGACAGGAGCAAACCTCCATATAAAAAATACAGTTTCTTAAACCCCAACAATGTCCCAAAAACGACCTTTAAGAATTTTTGCATATCCTCGAGCGGATTAGGAATAAATTCAAACGGCCTAATGCTTGGAATCGTACCGCTGTCCAAATGCTCAATAAAAACACTATAAAACCACAGCGGCAGGGCGATCAACAAAACACCGGCGAAGAACAGGATATTTCTTTTAAAGACTTCCCCAAAGCCCTCCGTGTTTCGATTCGCTCCGATGACATAAATCATGCAGAGAAACACCATCAAGATCCCGTAGACATGGAACCATATCACCCCGACAAAAAATGCTCCCATCCAAAACTTTTTCCACCTTGTGAAATTAAATTTCTTATCTATTAAAAGGTGGCCGAAATAAAAAATGCCGAGCGCCAAGGTGGGCATAACCGACCAGGCGCGGATTTCCAAAGCGTGTTCGATGAGCGTGGCATTAAAACAAAACACACTGTACGCGACCAAATACCCCCAGACGGTTTTAAAATATTTTCTCGCGATCAGATAAAACAAATAAAACCCCAAACACGTGGTGATCATGTGCGGGATCGCCAATCCCCACTTGTTATCGCCGAAAATTCTGTAGAAAGGATAGGTTAGAAAATAGTCGCCTTCAAGATAAGAACAAAAGGCCTTTTCCGGAAGCGTTCTAATAAAATCTGAGAAATTTTGTTTGATAATACTGATCTGCCATATTTCATCTGTCCATAAGTCCTTTTGGGCACGTGAAGCAAAACGCAAATACAGGCCCCAGACAGTAAAGAAACCGGCTACAAAGACGGGTAAATGGAGAGCGCTGAATTTATCTATGACTTTTCTAAAGCGCATAGACTTGTGAGGACGTGTTTAACATCGACCTTATTGGGAAAGGATCAACAATGCCATTAGGAAATGAAACTGCTTGTACCGCACTACTGCGCCGTCAAACTAGAATTGTTAATAGCTATTCTCAGAAAAGGCGCAGTGCTGTACTGTGTTCCACTATTAACAATTAAGATGACACAAGTACTACTTCTCTTGCGCTTGAGGAGGTGTCTGGGCCGCTGATTGTTGTTGCATTAAACTCTTCAGTAAAGTAACCGACTGTTTAAATTTCTCTTCTTCTTTTTTACTCATAAAGATTTCAACACTTTTTTGAGCGGCCTCCACTGCCTTATCTTTATTTCCAAGGAGCTCTTGACTAACAGCCAATAAATAATACGCCTCGCCGTTCATTGGATCGACGCGCACGGCCCCTAAAAGACTGTCGACAGCCCGGGCATAATTTTTCAAACGCATGTAAACTTGCCCCAAAACAATGTAATGACTGGGATTGTTCGGTTCCTGCTTAATCGCCTGATCAAAACTTTGTATCGCGCGCGGAATATCTGACTGGCCGAGATATTTCATGCCTTGGGAAATATATTGATTCCCCTTTTCTTCAACACCTTGAAGCGTTGTCTTTTCTTCCCGGCTTCCGCAGCCCGCCATCAAGGCCGCTGCTAATACCAACATCGCGTATCTTTTCATAATTTCCCCCTGACTCAAAAACAGTATTTTTTAATAAAGTAGTCTACTATCCTGCATACGGGCACTTCCTTCAATCTTTAAGCGTCATTAAATATTTATGCGCTCCGGCGGCGGCCCCGCGACCTTCATGAATCGCCCAAACAACCAACGATTGCCCGCGCCTCATATCCCCGGCGGCAAAAACCCCCGGGACATTCGTCATCCTATCCTGGTCTGTCTTGACATTCCCGCGCTCATCTGACTGAACGCCCAGCTCTTCCACAAGGCCTGTCTTAACGGGCCCCAAAAAACCCATGGCCAATAAAACCATGTCCGCCTCGACTTCAAATTCAGAGCCCGGGACTTCCTTCATGGAGCTTCGGCCTGTTTGCGGATCTTTGGGACTAAATTCAAGACGCACGGCGTGCACCTTCTTTAGTTTCCCGTTCTCACCACTGAATCTTTTGGTCAGGATGCCATATTCCCGCTCAACGCCTTCTTCGTGAGACGATGATGTCCGTTCAATCAGGGCCCAGTTGGGCCACGGATTATCCAACGGACGCTGTTTCGGCGGACGCGCCAGCAATTCATACTGCTTCACGCCTAAAGCCCCTTGGCGGTTAGATGTCCCGACGCAATCAGCGCCGGTGTCTCCTCCGCCCAAGACAATCACGCGTTTATCTTTCGCGGAAATCCTCTCTTTGGGATCAATTTTTTCTCCAACATTCATGCGGTTCTGCTGCATTAAAAACTGCATGGCAAAATAGACGCCTTCTAAATTCCGTCCTTCCACAGACAAATCCCGAGGCTGTTCCGCCCCGCAGCATAAAACCAGGGCGTCATATTTTTCTTGCAGCGCCTTAGCCGATGCGTCCCCGCCGACATGGACTTTGGTCTTAAACTTAATCCCTTCCTGGGCCATCCGTTTCAACCGGCGCTCAACAACATATTTTTCCAACTTAAAATCCGGAATCCCCAGAGTTAATATCCCCCCCAACACCTCATTTTTTTCATAAACGGTCACCGTGTGCCCCGCCTTATTGAGTTGATCCGCGCAAGCAAGACCCGACGGGCCTGAACCAATCACAGCCACGGTCTTTCCTGTTCGCGTCCTGGGAGGCTGGGATTTCACCCACCCTTCTTTATACGCCTTCTCAATAATCGATACTTCGATATTTTTAATGGCGACGGGAGGTTCATTAATACCCAGGACACACGCATGTTCGCACGGGGCAGGACAAATCCGGCCGGTAAATTCCGGAAAATTGTTTGTTTTATGCAGACGCTCCAGCGCCTCTTTCCAATGATCACGGTACAAGAGATCATTCCAATCCGGAATGATATTATTAATAGGACAGCCTGACTGGCAGAAAGGAATACCGCAGTCCATACATCGGGCTCCCTGCGTCCTTAAGACATCTTCGGAAATTTCTTTGGTAAATTCTCGCCAATGCTTGAGGCGCTCCAAGACGGGTTCTTTCTCAAAATCAACCCGGCCATATTTCATAAACCCACTGACTTCACCCATGCGTTGTTCCTCATGTCGTTGCTTCTTGCTTCCCCAAAAAAACCGGCTTTAATTTCCTTCCGCGGTCAGGCTTTCTTCTGTTTCGTCGGCTAACGCCTCTGATTGTTTCTTCGCTGCCGCGGCCTCTTCCAGAACGCGGCGATAATCCTCAGGATACACCTTGACGAACTGCGGCAAAAGGCTTTTCCAGTTATCGAGCACTCTTTTAGCGACGGTGCTTTGAGTATAAAAATAATGTTTTTCAATAAGACTTTTTAATTCATGGGCATCTTCCGGATCCTCAACCGGAAATAACTCAACCATGCCCGTATTGCATCTCTTGGCAAAATTTCCATCCGTATTCAAGACATACACGATCCCACCGCTCATCCCGGCAGCGAAATTACGGCCCGTTTTCCCTAACACGACCACCCGGCCTCCCGTCATATACTCACAGCCATGGTCCCCAACGCCTTCAACAACGGCGGCAGCCCCGCTGTTGCGAACACAAAATCTCTCACCGGCCACACCCCTGAAATATGCCTCCCCGCAGATCGCCCCATACAACACAACGTTGCCGATAAGAATATTTTCTTCGGGAATAAAAGTCGCTTTCTTCGGCGGAAAAATTATAATCTTCCCGCCCGACAACCCTTTGCCGACATAATCATTCGCGTCTCCTTCCAGCGCGAAGGTCACCCCCTTGGCGAGAAAGGCCCCAAAACTCTGGCCCGCGGATCCCTGAAAATTAATATGAATGGTATCCTCCGGCAGACCGGCTAACCCGTATTTCCTGGCAATCTCGCTGCTTAACATGGTCCCGACGGTACGATGCGTATTTTGGATCTTACAGTCAAACTTAACAGGGACCTTCGCGTCGATGGCCGCCTGACAGCTCTCAATGAGACGGTTATCCAAAGCATTTTCCAGACCGTGATCCTGTTTGGCCACGTGCCGGATCGCGACATGCTCCGGGACATCCGGCTTATGCAAAACATGCGTTAAATCAATGCCTTTGGCCTTCCAGTGATGAATAACCTCCCGGGTTTCCAGCCTGTCCACCCGACCGACCATCTCTTCGAATTTCCGGAATCCCAACTCCGCCATGATCTCCCGAACTTCTTGGGCGACAAAATGGAAATAATTGACCACATGCTCGGGTTTTCCGGAAAATTTCTTTCTTAAATTTACATCCTGGGTGGCGACCCCCACCGAACAGGTGTTCAGATGGCATTTCCGCAGTAAAATACAACCCATTGTCACTAAAGCAATGGTCGCGAAACCAAACTCATCCGCCCCAAGCATGGCGGCGATCGCCACATCCCGCCCTGTTTTTATCTGCCCGTCGGTCTGGACGCGGATACGCCCGCGCAAATCATTCATCACCAAGACCTGTTGCGTTTCCGCCAACCCTAGTTCCATGGGTAAGCCCGCGTATTTAATGGATGTCTGCGGAGACGCTCCGGTTCCGCCCTCAAACCCGCTGATGAGCACATGGTCCGCCTTGCCTTTAGAGACACCGGCGGCAATCGTCCCGACCCCAATCTCGGATACCAATTTAACACTGACAGCCGCCCGCGGATTGGCGTTTTTCAAATCATGGATCAATTGCGCCAAATCCTCAATAGAATAAATGTCATGATGCGGCGGCGGAGAAATTAGACCAACACCGGGCGTCGTATGTCGGGTCGCGGCGATTTCCCGGCTGACCTTATGTCCCGGCAGTTGTCCGCCCTCGCCGGGCTTAGCGCCCTGGGCCATTTTGATCTGCATTTGATCCGCGTTGACCAGATATTCAATGGTCACGCCAAATCTACCTTGGGCCACCTGCTTGATACGGCTGCGGCGTAAATCGCCGTTGGCCTCCGGTTTAAAACGCGCCGGATCTTCACCGCCCTCGCCGGTATTGGAAAATCCTCCTAAACGATTCATCGCGATGGCCAGGGTTTCATGAGCCTCTTTAGAAATCGATCCATAACTCATCGCGCCGGTCGCAAACCGTTTGACAATCTCGGAAACCTGTTCAACTTCTTCAATAGGAATCGGATGCCCTTTTTTAAATTTCAGCAACCCCCGGATGTTCGCCAAATTCTTATCTTGTTCATTAACAAATTTCGCATACTCTTTATAAATTTTATACTCATTGCTTCTGACCGCGTGCTGGAGGAGGGCTACCGTATTGGGATTTAATTGATGATGCTCACCCGCCTGACGCCACTGATAAAATCCCCCGATATCCAGCATCTCATCATACGTGTTGTAATCGGGGTAGGCTGTCTGATGCCGCCGAATCATCTCCTCGGCCACGATCTCAATGCCGATCCCGCCGATACGAGAAGGAGTCGCCGTGAAATATTTTTTAATGAAACCTTCCCCCAGTCCAACGGCCTCAAAAATCTGCGCGCCGCAATAGGATTGAATCGTTGAGATCCCCATTTTCGAGATAATCTTCAGAAGCCCCTTGTGGGTTGATTTCAAATAATTCTTCCATGCCTCTTTAAACGTCAAATTCTCCCAGTACTCGTTATTTTTGACTTCATATTCGATGGTCTCATAAGCCAAATACGGATTGATGGCATTGGCTCCATATCCGACCAGGGTCGCGAAATGATGCATCTCCCGGGCCTCTCCGGTTTCAAGGATAAGACTCACCTTCGTCCGCGTCCCTTTCCGGATCAGGTGATGATGCACTCCTGAACAAGCCAGCAAAGAGGGCATGGCCACGTGACTCTTGTCGATCTCCCGATCGGAGAGAATAAGAAGGGTATATCCTTTCTCAATCGCCTCGTCCGCTTCTTGAAAAAGTCCTTCCAGGGATTTCTCCAATCCGGAGGGCCCGTCGGCGAATTTAAAAACCATGGACAATGTCGTCGCCTTAAGATTCCCTTCTTTGATCTGGCGGATTTTTTCCAGTTCCTCGTTGGTAATGATCGGACGGGCAAGCCTTAAACGATGGCAATGCTGCGCTGTCTCGTCCAGGAGATTCCCTTCGCTGCCCAGCATCACGTTCTCCGCCATGACAACTTCTTCACGAATAGGATCAATCGGAGGATTGGTAACTTGGGCAAACAGTTGCTTAAAATAATTAAACAAAAGTTGCGGCCGATACGACAGCACCGCCAGCGGCGTGTCATCCCCCATGGATCCCGTGGCCTCACCCGCGTTGACCACCATCGGCTGAAGAATGAGCTTAATGTCCTCCAATGTATACCCAAACGCGCGCTGACGCGCCAGGAGTGTTTTTTCATCCAGTCCGTGAACTTTCTTTGGTTCCGGAAGATCATTGATGTCCACCACATTTTCCTTGACCCATTGAAGATAAGGTTTCCGTGTGGCGTACGCATGCTTCAAATCCGCGTCATCGATGATGACGCCGTTTTCTGTATCGATAAGAAATATCTTGCCCGGCTGAAGTCGTCCTTTCATAACAATCTTTTCCGGCTCTATCGGCAGTACCCCCGTCTCAGAGGCCATAATCACAAAATCATCCTTCGTGACAAGATAACGGGAAGGTCTTAAGCCATTACGATCCAGGACAGCGCCGATATTACGGCCGTCCGTAAAGGCGATCGAGGCTGGGCCGTCCCAGGGTTCCATGAGACACGCGTGATATTCATAAAAAGCCTTTTTCTCATCGCTCATACTTTCATGCCCATACCAAGCCTCTGGAATCATCATCATGATGGCGTGAGGTAAAGAACGTCCGGACAAGACAAGCATCTCAAAGACATTATCAAAAGTGGCGGAATCGCTTCCATGAGGAACCACAATGGGCAACACTTTTTTCAAATCGGCCCCAAAAGCCTTGGACACGAACTGCATCTCCCGGGCGTGCATCCAGTTAATATTCCCCCGTAAGGTATTGATCTCGCCGTTATGCGCCATCATGCGATAGGGATGCGCTAATGCCCAGGAAGGAAACGTATTTGTGCTGTATCGGGAATGAACCATGGCTAAGGCTGAAATCATCTGGGGATCGGCCAGGTCTTGAAAAAAACGGTCGACCTGTTCCGCCATCAATTGGCCTTTATAAACAATGGTTTTACTGGAAAGGCTGCAGAAATAATAATAATTTCTCTGACTTAAGGTGGATTCCTGGACGGTATTATAAAGACGCTTGCGAATAACGTAGAGCTTCCTGTCAAATGCCTCCAAAGGTGTATCTTTGCCGCGACCGATAAAAAGCTGCTTAAACTCCGGCATCACGGACCTGGCTACTTTTCCAATCTTGGAACTATCGTGCGGGACATGCCGCCATCCTAAAAAATTTTGGCCTTCCTCACGAATAATATGTTCTGTCCATTTTTCTATAATGTTACGCTCATCCAGATTTAGCGGTAAAAAGACAATCCCTGCCCCGTAATCCCCTAATGAGGGTAAATCAATATGACTTTTCGCGCATTCTTTTCTTAAAAAAGCATCCGGCATTTGGATGAGAATCCCTGCCCCGTCTCCAGTTTCAGGATCACAACCGCAAGCCCCTCTATGAGTTAAATTCTCCAGGATCTTTATGCCATTACGAACAATTTCATGAGATTTCTTTCCTTTTAGATGGGCAATAAATCCCACACCACAACTATCGTGCTCAAAAAAAGGATCATATAAACCTTGTTTCTTAGGATAGAACAACTCACTCATTTCTTAAAATTCTCCATATTGGTCTTCCTGCTCAAAAATCTGATTGCCCAATTTTACCTTTTTTTATAAATAATTCAACTAAATATTTAGGGTTTAAGCAGATAAAAATCTGTTAAATGAATAATTATTTTAGTAATAATTAGTAACTTTTATATTTATTTGTAATAGGAAGCCGCCAATCCTTACCAAAAGCCCTGGGAGTGATCTTGATCCCCGGAGGGGCCTGGCGGCGTTTATATTCACTCAAATCAATCTTTTTTATAACGTCTTTAACCGCCGCCTTATCTCTTTTCTTCGCGATATAATTTAAAGAACGATGCTTCTCCACATAGTCCTTGAGGATACCATCTAACACATCATAACTGGGAAGAGAATCCTGATCTGTTTGATGAGGACGCAACTCCGCGGAAGGAGCGCGGGCTAAAACATTTCTTGGAATAATTTCTCGACCTTGACTATTGATAAGTCCAGCCAATTCATAGATTTTTGTCTTGGGTACATCTTTGATAACCGCGAAACCCCCTGTCATATCTCCATAGAGCGTGCAATATCCCACCGCTACCTCACTCTTGTTCCCGGTCGTTAACACCAGCCATCCGAACTTATTGGATAAAGCCATCAAGATATTTCCCCGGATCCTCGCTTGAATGTTCTCTTCGGTACTATCGGATTCCAACCCTTTGAATTCATTGAGGAGTGTGGCCAGATACGCCTCAAATATCTGTTCAATGGGGATTTCAAGAAATTGTATGCCCAGATTTTCCGCCAATTTTCCAGCGTCCGTTCTTGATGCCTCTGAAGTATATCGGGAGGGCATGGAAACACCTATCACATTCTCTTTTCCAACGGCCTCTGACGCCACAACAGCCACCAGCGAAGAATCAATTCCCCCGCTTAATCCAATAACAGCCTTCTGGAACCCATTCTTTTTTATATAATCACGCGTCCCTAAGATTAACGCCTGGTAAATCCGCTCAATCTGGTTATAGGCCGTAGAAAGATGCGTCTTACAAGAAGCTTTTTTATTCTTCGATTCTCCCTTCTCCAGAATAATCCGTTTTCTGTCCGCCTTGACCGGCTTTTTGGAACTTAGGCCAATATCCAAATCGGTAATGATTAAATCTTCCTCGAATTGCTTGCCCGAGGCGATCATCCTGCCTTGGGGATCAACGATAAGACTCCCGCCGTCAAAAACTAATTCATCCTGGCCCCCCACAAGATTCGTATAACAAATATGCGCTTTTGTTTCTACGGCGCGTTTTCTCAGAAGCTCTTGACGTAGAGCCAGTTTCTCAACATCGTACGGTGAACTGGACATGTTGATTATCAAACGGGCCCCCCATTTCACTTGCCGTTGATAAACGCCGCCATCGACCCAGATGTCTTCACAAATGTTCACGCCGAAGAGAACCCCTCGTAACAGAAATATTTTTTCATTCTCACCAGGATGGAAATAGCGTTTTTCATCAAAAACGCCGTAGTTGGGCAGTTGCTCTTTATGACATACCGCTTTTAACTCCCCGTTATGAAGAACGGCCGCGGCGTTATATAAATTCTTATTCTTGTCGATGTCGACAAATCCAATAATAGCTGTAATATTCTTGGCCACTCTCATTAAAGAGCGCACCGCTTTAAGATTGTCCCGAACAAAGTATTCTTTAAAAAGCAAATCCTCCGGTGGATACCCGCAGATCACCAGCTCCGGGAAGACCACGATATCGGCCTCGTATCCTTTGGCCTGGTCGATGTAATCCGTGATCTTCTTCTGATTACCGGCCAGATCACCGACGGTTGGATTAATTTGGGCTAAAGCGATTCGTAACATAATTTTATCGTGAAGTTTGCGCGTTATCAGGTTTCCTATTGACGAAAGGGATGAATCGGCACAATGATTCAATGAACTCGTTTATGCATCAACGTATTTTTTTCTTCATACCTTTATAGTATGTCGCGCCATGATTTTCAAAAAATTTTCATAAATTTTATAGGCGGCCGCATTCATTTGGTTCTTTTTCTTCTTGTAATCCTCCAACATGCTTTGTGCCTTTCTCTCAAGCACCGGATCCCCCTTTTTAAAATAGGCGTCGGCCCAGCTTTTAATGCTTTGATCAGTGATCTCAACGTGAAACTGAAACCCGTACGCGCACGGGCCAACTCTAAAGGCCTGATGAGGGCAGGCCTGTGAACGCGCCAGAAGCGCGGCGTTTCCTGTAAGCGGGATATCAAACATGTCCTCATGCCATTGAAAGACCTCCATCTCTTTTTCAAGTCCATTAAAAATAGGGTCCCCGGCGCCGTCTTCGGTTAAATATATTTTATAGAACCCGACTTCTTTCTGTGGGGATTTGCCCACTTTAGCGTGACAGGCCTTGGATAATAATTGCGCGCCCAAACAAATACCCAAGAAAGGAATTTTTTGATCCATGACCTTTTTGATAAAATCATCCTCAGCTTTCAAGAAAGGATACTGATCCTCTTCATAAACATTCATCGGCCCGCCGAGACTGATCACGGCCTCAAGAGAGTTCAGGTTCTCCGGCAACCGCCCTCCATTTCCCAACTCAACGCTATTGATTTGATAACCTTTCGATGTAAAAAAATCCCCGATCGTTTCCGGCCCTTCAATAGAAATATGTTTAATAAAAAGTATCATTGCCTCCTCCCTTAAGCAAAAAGGGGCACAATGGTTTGTGCCCCTTCAAGTTTACGTACTCCTTCAATGGAATCGTCTTTAAGAAAGAAATAACATTTCTGTGTATGAAGGTAGCGGCCAATGCTGAGCCGGGACCAGCCCCTCCAAGGCATCTACGGCGTCCCGAAGCTCTTCCATCGCCTCAATGGTCTTTTTGCTGGAATTTCCTTCTACGGCTATCTCGAGCGCGCTCATCGCCAGCATGGCCTGGTCTGTTTTCTGACAAAGGATCTTCAGTAACTCCCGGCTGGTTTTCGTTTTGTTTGTTTTACTGACTCCTTCAACCGATTTAATCGTCGAAGCCAACTCATTTTGATACGTCAAGACCGCGGGAATAATCAGGGTCTTGGCCATCGTTATAGAACATTCCGCTTCGAACTTGATCGTAGCGTCATACGTCTCCATATAAACTTCATAACGGGAAAGCAACTCTCTCTTTAAGAGGACTCCCTGTCTTTCGAATAATTTAATAGTCTCTTCTTCTTTCATCACCTTCATGGCCTCAGGGGTTGTCTTTAAATTCGGCAATCCCCTCTTTTTAGCCTCGGCATGCCACGCGGCGGAATAATTATCGCCGTTAAACAAGACACGCTTGTGTTTTTTGATAATGCTTTGCAAAAGTTTCTGAAGGGACTCATTAAAATCTTTCTTAGCCGCCAGATCCGCTTCCAGCTTGGCGCATATCTCCTCCATGGCGTCAGCGACAATCGTATTGAGAATAATATTCGGGCCGGCTAAACTCATGCTGGAGCCAACTGCGCGAAACTCGAATTTTGCGCCTGTAAAAGCGAACGGCGACGTCCTGTTACGGTCGGTGGTATCTCGAGGAAGTTTCGGTAAAGCGTCAATGCCGATTTCAATAATACCGCCGGCCTTGGAACTCTTGGCCCCGCCTTTTTCAATCTGCTCAATCACATCATAGAGCTGATCCCCCAGAAAGATAGAAACGATCGCCGGCGGCGCTTCATGGGCTCCGAGACGATGGTCATTGCCCGCGGACGCCACGGAAGCGCGCAAGACAGACGCATACGTGTCCACCGCTTTGATAATGGCGCATAATGTCGTCAAGAATTTAGCGTTCTCGTGAGGATTATTACCCGGAGACAGCCAATTCTTTCCATCAGGCCCGACAATCGACCAATTGTTATGTTTACCGGAACCATTAATCCCCGCGAAAGGTTTTTCATGCAACAGACAGATAAGTCCGTGTTTTTCAGCTACCTGTCTCATGATTTCCATAGTTAACATATTATGGTCTACCGCCAGATTTAAAAATTCAAAAACCGGAGCTATCTCATACTGGGAGGGGGCTACTTCATTGTGACGCGTCGTGGCAGGAATGCCCTGTTTCCATAATTCGTGATCCAGATCCTCCATGAAACCGAGCACGCGGCTTTTAATAGGGCCAAAATAATGGTCGGCCATTTGCTGATGTTTGGCCGGCGGACGTCCAAAAAGCGTTCTGCCCGTTTGAATAAGGTCCAATCTCTGATAATAGAACTCTCTATCGATCAAAAAATATTCCTGTTCTCCGCCGAGTGTCGCGTAAGCCTGTTTGCCTTTGGCATCAATCCCAAACAATTTGGCAAGCCGGCACACCTGTTTGGAGAGCGCCTTCATCGAACGCAGTAAAGGCGTCTTCTTATCCAGAGCCTCGCCATGATAACTGCAGAACACCGTAGGGATGCACAGAGTGGACCCTTGTGGCCCTTCTTTGATAAAAGCCGGACTGGTGGGATCCCAGGCCGTATACCCGCGGGCTTCAAAGGTAACGCGCAATCCGCCTGAAGGAAAACTTGAGGCGTCAGGCTCCCCTTGAATCAATTCTTTCCCGGAAAATTCAAGGACCACACCGCCCTCGCCATCAGGCTCAATAAAAGAGTCATGCTTCTCCGCCGTAAGACCCGTTAATGGTTGAAACCAGTGCGTAAAATGCGTCGCCCCTCGGGACACGGCCCAAGTTTTCATCGCGTCCGCAACTTCATCAGCGATGCCCGGGTCTAAAGGGCCGCCTTCTTTAATCGTCGCGCACAATGAATTATACGCCTTTTCCGAGAGATAATTCCGCATGGTCTTAAAGTTAAAAACATTCTTACCAAATAATTCCGGCAATGACTCCATATCGCCTAACTCAGATAGTCTGTTCATGACATCCTCCCCTTTATTGGACATATCGCCTCCTGACTCCACTTTTGTGATCCTTGATTTCAAACTCATAAATTTCTCTCCTTTTTAATCCAATTCCCTTGAAAACTAAAAAAAAATGTCCTCCCAGTAGTTAACCCTACTCAAGGAGGACTCCAATGCCCTTGAACCCGAATTTTTATTAACATTGATTTTTATTGGCAGTCGTCTTTGCCCGTGAAAGAAATCGTAACAAATATACAGAGCGGCCTATTTTTTGTCAAGATTTATTATTCCCCTGGGCCCCTGGGCAACATCTCTCTTCGTCGTCAAAATCTTGAAATATTCCCTTTTCATTTACTCTTCTGAAACTCATTCACTAATATAATGGATTCTGAGATTTCCTTCATAGATTTGCATGAATCCATACTTTTTTTATGAATCAACCGGTACGCCGCGTCTTCACTTAAATTGTTCATCCGCATGAGAATGCCTTTGGCGCGTTCAACAACCTTTCGTGTCTCCAGCGCCGTCTTGGCCTTGATCGCCTCTTCCATGAGTTTTGTATTTTCCACCGCCACCGCGGCCTGATTCGCCACCAACTGAAGGACATTTATTTCTTCCTGAACAAATAAATGCGGACTTTTCGTGTACACCGTGATGATCCCTATCGCTTTATCTTTCACGATCATGGGAACCGAAAGCATGGAGGTCAGATTTTCTTTGACGGCTAAGTCCCGGAATCGATATTTTTTCTCTTTCTGCACATCATAAATGGCTATGGGTTTCTTTGTCTTAATGACCTCGCCGCTTAAACTGGCATTGACTTTAAGATTTGGTTTCTTCTTATATTCCTCACTTAAACTTTGGGTGGCCTTAATAACCAATTCTTCACCCGTTTCCTCCAAGAGCATGATGGAACAAATCTTGGAATTAAGCATCTCCGCCGTAACAACAACGATCAAGTTTAAAATTTCATCCAGATAATCTTCTGATGTAATTGAGTTGCTGACCTTGACAAGGCTGTCAAATTGCCTGGCCTTTTTCTTGGTCTCCTCATAAAGACGCGCGTTGAGGATCGCCCCGCTGACCTGCTTCGCTATTATGGAAATGAGATCGATGGTGTTCTGGGCATACTCATGAGATTTCTTATGCTGGACATTGATAACTCCGATGGCCTGACTGTTACTGACAATAGGAACCGAAAGAAAAGCCTCATATTTATCTTCAGGCAAGACATCAAAGTTCTTAAAGCGCGGATCCTGACAGGCGTTTTGTTTGATCGCCACCGGCTTATTTTCTACCGCCACCCATCCGGTGATCCCCTCCCCCGCCCTGAGGTTAATTTTCCCCAATTCTCGCCGATGAGGGGTCTTAGAGGCCATCAGCGTAAGGTTCTGATATTTGTCATCAAACAAATAAATAAAAACAGAGTCTGCTCCGGTCATGCCGTTTACGACATCCACAACACCGTTTAACGTCGATTGTAAATCAAGCTCGGAATTCGTAATCTCAACTATTTTTCTGAGAATTTCGACTTCCTGAGCCAAGCCGATATTTAATTTCTTATTTCTGACAACCATCGTTCCCTAAAACTCCTCTTGATTTTTAAATCTTTCTTCCATATATTACGTCTGTGAATTATTTAATAACTCTTATGATTTTAGGTGTCTGTTTTGGCCTTATGGCGATTGGACTTATCTTCGCTAGAAAAGTTCTCCAAAAAGGCTGTTCCCTGGATCCCTCTTCCTGCACCTGCCGGAAAGAATCTTCCGAGGGAAACGGTAAGACCCCCCATTCTTCCCCGCGATCTTCGCATTCAGAAAATCCTCATAAAATATTTATTTGCAAAAATAAAGATAGGGGAAAATAACCTTTTCCCCTATCTTTAAATTTTCACTTCTACTCTGCCTTGTCGGTGACAATTTTTTTTCATCAACCAAACGAGTCATACGCTATCATCTCAGGTGGAACACCAAGAGAGTCCAGCATTTTCTTGACAGCGGAGATCATCATCGGCGGGCCGCACAAGTAGTATTCAATCTCTTCAGGCTCTTCGTGATTCTTAAGGTAATTTTCATAAAGAACACTGTGGATAAATCCTTTGCAACCTGTCCATTGATCCTCAGGAAGAGGTTCGGAGAGGGCGATATTACAAGTGAAATTAGGAAAATTCCTCGCGATATTTTCAAAATCGTCCGTATAAAACATCTCGCGTTTGGACCGGGCTCCATACCAAAAACTTACCTTCCGATCCCGCGTTTGGAGCGTATGAAAAAGATGAAAAATATGACTTCGCATAGGCGCCATGCCCGCCCCGCCACCGATATAAATCATTTCGCGCTTGGTCTCTTTCATAAAGAACTCTCCGTAAGGGCCGCTGATCGTTACTTTATCCCCGGGTTTCAGATTGAAGATATACGACGAGGACTTTCCTGGAGGTAACGACATATCCTTCGGTGGCGGCGTGGCAATCCGGACATTGAGTATCACAATCCCTTTTTCAGCCGGGTGACAGGCCATGGAATACGCGCGAACGACCGTCTCGTCATTTTGTGATTTTAAATTCCACAATTTGAATTTATCCCAATCTCCGTGAAATTCCTTTTGAATATCAAAATCCTTAAAATTAATTTTGTACGGCGGAATATCGATTTGAATATACCCGCCCGCCTTAAAATTCAACACTTGCCCAAGCGGCAGCTCAAGAACAAGCTCCTTGATAAAAGTCGCCACATTCCTGTTGGATTTCACCGTACAATTAAATTTTTGAATATGAAAAATCTCATCCGGAATACGGATCTTGAGATCATTACGCACTTTCACCTGGCAGGCGAGGCGATAATGCTCCTTCTGCATGCGACGATTAATCTGTCCTGTCTCCGTAGGCAGTATGTTGCCGCCTCCCTCGATGACCTGGCACTTACACATCGCGCAGGTTCCCCCGCCTCCACAGGCTGAAGGAACGAAAATTTTATTTTCCGCCAAAGTCGTGAGAAGGCTCTTCCCCGAAGCCGCTAAAACCGGTTTCGGATCATCATTAATTAAAATTTTGCACTCTTTCTTGGTCATGACTTTGGCTTGAATTAAAGCAATGAGCGCTACCAAAACAATAATAATACCCGTAAAAACGATCGTGCTCAAAATGATAAATTGATAAATCGGCATTTTTCTCTCTACCTAAATTTTAATAACGATTGCCGCCTCAAATTTATAAACGGATCCCGGCGAAACACATAAACCCCATAGACAAAAGCCCTGAAAGAAGCATGGTGATCCCCAGCCCTCTTAACGGCGCCGGGATATTCGAATAAGCCAATTTCTTTCGAATCGCGGCCATGGATATAATCGCCAGGGCCCAGCCGATGCCGCCGCCGAATCCGAAAACAATCGATTCGAGAAAATTATAATTGCGTTGATCCATGAATAAAGCCGCTCCAAGAATCGCGCAGTTCACCGCAATGAGCGGCAAGAAAATTCCCAAGGCGCTGTAGAGTGCAGGAGAAAATTTTTCGACCAACATCTCCACGATCTGCGTCATGGCGGAAATAACCGCGATGAACGAAATAAAAATTAAAAAACTTAAATCCACATTGGAAAGTCCTGCCCACCCCAAAGCCCCCTTAGCCAGTAAAAAATGCTTGATCGCCCAGCAGGCCGGCGTGCAAATAACCATCACAAAAACAACCGCAACGCCTAACCCCATGGCGGTATCCACCTTCTTCGAACAGGCGATATAAGAACAATTCCCCAAAAAGAAAGCCAGGAGAATATTTTCCACGAATATACTCTTAATGGCCAGATTGACATAATGTAAAATATCCACCGAATCCTCCTTAACTTTCAGAATACCCTGAAATGGAGCGTTGAACCCACACGATCACCCCCAGCAAAAAAAACGCGCCGGGAGCCAAAAGCATCATCCCATTATTCACATACCCATTGGCATAAAAAGCCGGCGGCATGACATGAAAACCTAATAAAGTTCCGGCACCAAAAATCTCCCGGATAATGCCAATGAGGACAAGAACCCCGCTGTACCCTAACCCATTCGCTAATCCATCCAAGAAAGATTTCCACGGAGGATTTCCCATGGCAAAGGCCTCAAGGCGTCCCATAACAATACAATTGGTGATAATAAGCCCCACAAAAACGCTTAATTGCTTGCTGACATCATAGGCAAAAGCCTTGAGGATCTGATCCACTGTAATGACCAACGCTGAAACAACCGTGAGTTGAACAATAATACGGATATTGGAAGGAATGAAGTTACGAATCAGGGATATGACCACATTGGAAAAAGCCGTGACAACCGTTAAACCGATAGACAGAACAATGGCTGTCTTCACTTGAGTCGTAACGGCTAATGCCGAACAAATACCTAAGACTTGAAAAGTAACGGGGTTAGTATCCCACAAGCCGTTTTTAACAATCTTCTGGTTTTTCTTTGATAATAACGATTCACCCATAATCAGCCTCCAGGTTTTCTTCCCGATAAAAAAGGCCCATCGGAATTCCCTGCCGTAAAGTTCCTAAGATCAAATCATATCTTTCTCTGCTTACTAAAATACGGTTCATAGTGACGCACGGATTGATCAATCAGATCGGTCACGCCATTTCCGGTCAGGGTCGCGGCGGTAATACCGTCGACATAATGTTTCCCCCCTTCAGGATCATCTTTGTACATCTCAGAAACTTTCCCCTTGAGCACGGCAATAGGCGTAAGTTTATTCTCTTGGGTTGACCAAATAGTCTTTCCCTTGAAATTGTTTTGAAACCATTCCTTTTCGATCTCTCCCCCCAACCCCGGCGTTTCTCCGTGTTTATAAAATGTTACGCCCCGCACGGTTGTCACATCCGCCTCCAGAGCCATATATCCATAAAGCGTGGACCACAGCCCCTGCCCGACAATAGGAAACGCGTAGGCCATGATCTGATCCCCTTCTTTGTAAACATATAAAGGATAAAAGGCTTGCGCTTGAATATCGCTTATTTTTTTACCCTCCACAATCTCCCCGGTCTCGTCAATCACCAGCTCTTCAATTTTTGTTTCATAAACATTTAAAACCTCCGCGGCCTTCATCTTCGAATCTACCGGTTCCTGAAGCTGAACCGCCTTGAGAATGTTTTTCTTCACGTCAAGCTCTTCATTAAGCTTTTGCTTTTCTTTGAGCCCTTCCGAAATGCCTGAAAGAAGAACAGCGGAAATAACACAAATAATGGTCGCGAATAAAAATGTGTAAGTATTTTGTTTCAACGCCGCACTTCCTTGTTAAGATTTCCGGGCTGTAACCCGCGCCAGCCGCTTCTTGATATGATTTTCCACAATAAAATAATCAATTAACGGTGCAAAGGCGTTCATAAAAAGAATCGCCAGCATCATCCCCTCGGGGTAAGCGGGATTAATCACGCGGATAAGTCCTGTCAAAACACCGATAAAAAACCCGTAAATCCACCGCCCTGTATCAGTAGCCGCGCTCGATACGGGATCCGTGGCCATAAAAACCGCCCCAAAGGCAAATCCCCCCATAACTAAATGCCAATACGGAGGCAAATCAAAGAAAGCCAATTTCTCCGGTCCGCGCAGCAGATAAAAAACGCTTGTTATTGTTAAAAGCCCCAAAACACATCCGGCAATGGTTCGCCAGCTTGCGACCCGAGTAATAAGAAGAAACGCCAATCCTATAATACAGGCCAGAGCGGATGTTTCTCCAATAGAACCGGGAATAAAGCCGACAAACATATTATTTAAAGTAAACCCTGCCTGATTCAGGGCCTCAACAACAGAACTCCCTTTGGCCGTTCCGGCAGCAACAGCTAACGGCGTGGCCTGGGTGTATCCGTCCACAGCCACCCATGCGTTCGATCCAGACATCGAAACTGGATACGCGAAAAAGACAAACGCACGAGCCACCAGCGCGGGATTAAACACATTCATCCCTGTCCCGCCAAAAATTTCTTTACCAAAAACGACTCCGAAAGAAATCCCCACAGCCACTTGCCATAACGGGATCGTTGGCGGCAGTGTTAAGGCATAAAGAATCCCCGTCACTAAAAAACCTTCATTGATTTCGTGTTTACGTGTAACGGCAAAGATCACTTCCCACAAACCGCCCGCCATGTAGCTCACAAGAATAATCGGTATCACTTTTGAGGCCCCCAGGGCCAGGGCCTGTCCAAAATCATACGCCATGTCCTTGGCCTGAAGGATCTGATACCCCGTATTCAAAATCCCCATGAATGTGGCCGGGATAAGAGCGAGAACAACCAAAATCATGATCCGCTTTAAATCCACCGCATCACGAATGTACGGCGCTTTGGGGGTGGTTTTACCCGGGGTAAGAATAAAGGTATCTAACGCTTCGTACAGCGGATACAATTTCTCCAAAGGTTTTCCTTTCTCAAAATTGGATCCTATCCCTTTTAATATTTTCTCGACAAAAGACACGGTTTCTTAACCTTCTTTTTCAATTAAATCCAACCCGGAACGCATAATCTCTCCCACATCCGTTTTCGACGGACAGGCGAATGTGCACAGAGCAAAGTCTTCTTCGTCACACTCCAGAATGCCCAGCTTTTCAGCCTCTTCAATATCTCCGGAAATCACGGCCCGAAGTAAAAAAAATGTCATTATATCCAGGGCAACATACTTATCAAAAATATTATTCAAGACGATCGCGCGATCGCTTCCGTTCTTATCCGTATTTAAAGAAACCTCCCTCTCGGGCAAAAAAGCGGAGGCAAATGTTTTTGAAACGGTAAATTTATTAAAACCTGCCGATAGCCAACCTAAGAATTCGCGCTTCCCTCCCTCTGGAATCACGGTCACTTGAGAGTCATAAAATCCCAAAAAACCTTCTTTGCCGACATCTTTTCCGGTTAAGACACTACCGGAAATATACCGCAATCCATTGACGCCGCCGTCTTCCACCAACGCGGATAATGGCGCGCCCAGGCATGTCCGGGCATAATAACGGTTTTTGGCGCCTTCTCCCGTGATGGCGACTACTCGCTCCGACGCATACGCCCCATTCATAAAAAGAGACGCGACTCTTAAAACATCTTGCGCCTCAACATACCAAACCACATCCCCTTTATTAATCGGATCAACATATTGAATATGCGTGCTGACGTTGCCCGCCGGATGAGGACCGGAAAAACGCTGAATCTGAACTCGCTTGGCCTCTGTTAACGCCTTGGCCGAGGCCCTGGCATGAATACACAGATGCACTTCTCCCTTGGTTAAATGTTTGAGGATATCCAGCCCGAGTTGAAACTCTTTTTCTTTCTTGTCAAGAAGAACATCCACATCCAAGGCGAGGGGTTCTGTATTCATGGCGTGGATAAAAACAGCTTTAGGATGGTTTCTGTGATTGGCTATCTTCGAAAAAGGTCTTTGACGAATGACAGGCCAAAGTCCGCCCTCCAAAAGATACGTGGTGACATCTTTTTGAGAAAGCCCCAAGATTTCATGTTCATTGAATTTCTTGAAACTTTCCTGTTCCTGTTTCCCGTCCGTCTCAATAATAACTCGAAGGAGCGCCCTTTTCTCTCCTCGGATAATCATCGCGACACGTCCACTGACTGGAGAAAGGATTCTTATCTCAGGATGAAATTTATCCTGAAAAATCTGGCTGCCGACTTTCACCGCGTCCCCTTCTTTGATAGAAAGGCGCAATTTCAATCCTTTATAATCACAAGGCGCGACGGCAATCGTCTTGGACAAAGGCAGCGTTTTGATTTCTTTCGCGGCCTGTCCCTTTAATTTAATATCCAAACCTTTTCGAATCTGAAATGTGCCCATAGGAGTGCGTTTAAAAAAAATATCAGCAGTTGTTCTCAAGAGCATCTTGCTCATGAGGCCGTCTGCTGTTACGGATGATCCATCACCTATTGAAAAATCTGGATTGACCTGACCGCTCTGCGATGACGCCAAAATCAAAATGATGAGGAATCCTAACACCTCATCAAAAAAGAATCAATAAAATTTTACTTTTTTTGCCTCGTTTTTTTGCCTCGGCGCTTTAGCACCGTGTCAACTTAATAGCTGGACACAGTACAACACTGCGCCTTTTCCGAAAATATCTATTAACAAAGTTTCGACGGCGCACAAGTACTGTGTCAACTTAATTGTTAATATGTGGAACACAGTACAACACTGCGCCTTTTCCGAAAATATCTATTAACAAAGTTTCGACGGCGCACTAGCAATATTCCAGAATAGCATTAATATCCACATACTTCTTGACGAGACGTGTCGCCTCTTCAATCTTGTCTTTGTCGGTTTTTTGAATTTTGCAAATAATATGTTCTAATTTCGCCGCCACGGTATACGTATCCTCCTGCGTCACAAAAACTGGAATCTGACTTTTTTGAAGAAGGGCCACTATCTTGGGATTGGGTTTCAGACCGCCGGTCAAAATGATGCCTGAGATATGAGACCCGTTCGTTTCTTGAACGAGATGAGAACTAACGGCCAGCAGGATATTATCCACGCGGTCGCCGGAGGTTATCACAAGGGTCCCGTCTTTAAGATAGTGAATCATGTTGTGCGGCTCCATGGCGGCCACAATGGTATGTTTGACACGCCTTCCCATGCTTTCCCTGCCGCCAATAATCCGTAAATTCAATCGCTCTTTAAGTTGTGCCACCGTAGGCGAGCTTAAAATAGGGACCATCGGAACAACTCCCAACAATCGAAGCCCTTTATTAGCTAATCCTTTCCCAAGAATCTCTTTGATCTTGTCATATTTCTCAGGCAGAACCTTATTGACAATGACCCCCAGGATTTCCACCTGCTTAAGATCAAAAAGGGCCTTGTTCAGCATGATTTCATCGATACTCTTCCCAATCCCCCCTTCGCTGATGATAATCACTTTTGAGCCCAGAAGTCCGGCGACATCAGCATTGGAAAAATCAATGACCGAGCCGACGCCGGCATGACCTGTCCCCTCAACGATAATAGCCTCTTTCCCTTTCCTTAAATGATTAAAAGACGCCTCAATGGAGTCGCGCAATTTATCCCTGTGGGGATGAAGAATATATTTCTCCGTGTACCCCCGGCCGATGGTCACCGGGCTCATTTCTTTAAAATTCCGGCCGCAATGAAAGACATTTCCGATCAAATAAGAATCTTTATCAATATCATACTCTCCAACATGGACATACTGCTGACCGATAGGTTTCATAAAAGCGGTCTTTATCTTTTTTTCCTTAAAGACGGAATATAAGCCTAAAGAAACCGTGGTCTTGCCCGCGTTTTGATAAATGGACGACAGGAAAATATTTTTGAATTTTTTTGGTTTCATTTTAAAAGAAAAGGCTGGAAAAACTTTAACTCTATTAAGGACCGCTATTTAATTTTTTCTCTTAAAACTGAAGGGATTTCGTCAGGAAAGTCAACAACGGTCACGCCGCAGGCCGTGAGGATCGTTCGTTTAGCCTCAGCGGTTGTGTCACCGGAAGAAATGATCGCGCCCGCATGCCCCATCCGTTTTCCCGCCGGGGCGCTGCGGCCGGCAATGAATCCAACAACGGGTTTCGTGGCCTCTTTTTTAATATATTCCGCGGCGATCTGTTCATCCTCGCCGCCTATCTCTCCTACTATCACAATACCCGTCGTCTCATCATCACGCATAAACATATCCAGGATATCGATAAAACGCGTTCCTATGACGGGATCTCCACCTAAACCAACACACGTGGATTGTCCCATACCGCTTAAAGTGAGATTATAGACCACTTCATACGTAAGCGTTCCGCTGCGAGAAACAACACCGATAGAACCGGGTTTATGAATATGTCCGGGCATAATACCAACCTTGCTTTTGCCCGGTGAGATAACGCCGGGACAATTAGGGCCGATGAGCCTTAACGATGTATTTTTTAACGCCTTTTTAACCTCAACAACATCCAGCACCGGCAGACCTTCGGTGATACAAATAATCAAGGGGATTCCGGCCTTGATATCCTCCAGAATAGCGTCTTTGGCAAATTGGGCAGGCACATAAATAACGGCGGTGTTCGCCCCGGCCTTATCTTTGGCCTCGGCGACGGTATTAAACACGGGCACGCCGCAAACCGCTTGTCCGCCCTTGCCCGGAGTCACACCGCCCACAACCGTGGTTCCATACTCCAGCATGCGTTCCGTATGAAAAGAACCGTCGCGGCCGGTGATTCCCTGCACAATAACTCTGGAATTTTCATCTAATAAAATACTCATGTGATCATCTTCATTTTGCCGCCAAGGCAACGACGCGTTGAACCGCCTCTCGCATCGTCGCGTATGTTTGAATATGGCTTTGGGCTAATATCTCCTTGGCCTCTTTTTCATTTGTTCCTGTCAGGCGAACGACCAGCGGCACAGGCATGTCTAATTGTTTTTTCGCTTCCAAGATACCTTTGGCAATATCGTCGCAGCGTGTGATGCCGCCGAAGATATTGATCAAAATGGCCTTCACCTTTTTATTACGCAAAATAATTTTCAACGCGTTTAAAACCTTCTGTGGATTGGAACTCCCGCCCACATCCAGAAAATTAGCGGGCTCTCCGCCAAGAAGTTTAATGATATCCATTGTGGCCATGGCCAAACCAGCGCCATTGACAATACAGCCCACATGGCCATCCAGCTTTACAAAGCTCAATCCATACTGTCTCGCCTCTTGCTCATCAGCGTCTTCATACGCCGAATCTTTCATGGACTCAATGTCCGGATGACGGAACAACGCGTTATCGTCAAAATTAATCTTGGCATCCGCGGCAACAATTTGACCGTCCCGGGTCTCCACAAGCGGGTTAATCTCCGCTAAGGAACAATCTTTTTCGAAGAAAACCTTAATCAGTTTCTGAAAAATGTCTTTCGCCTGCTGCTGCAGAGAAGGATCTTCAAAAACCCCCCTGACAAAGACCGTCAACCGTTCCAGATCAACATCCCGGCCGCCTTGAAGATAAAATTTTTTGATCGCCTCCGGATTGATCCTGGCCGTTTCCTCTATATCCACACCCCCGGCTGAACTGGCGATGAGGACAACATCATCTTTCGCTGAATCTACGGTCACCCCGATATAAAATTCTTTTTTGATTTGAATAGCACGGACAACAAGGATCTTCTCTACAGCATACCCTTTAATTTTGAGTTGCTTGAGCGCCCCAAAGGCCTTTTCGAGTTCTTCCTTATTATGGACAACCTTAATACCGCCGGCCTTCCCGCGCCCCCCGACCAGAACCTGTGATTTTAAAACAACGGGATACCCTGCTTTGTCAGCAATCTGGAGTGCCATCCCTAATTCGGACGCCACACCACCGCTCACAACCGGCAGACCGGCCGCTTTAAAAATTTCTGTCGCTTGATATTCGTGAATTTTCATTTTGGAAAAAACATGTTATGAATAAGGATTGAATTGGGGAGCATCATAACATAGGGTTTTCTAATTTTCGAGAAAAAAATTAATCCTTTTGATCATCCACCCATGTTCAAGTGAAATCATTCAAAATAGTCGGCCAACTTTGTCAGGGTTTTAAAACCGATCTTCCCGTCGGCTTCTAAGGCATGGGCTTTCTGAAAGGCCTTAATAGCGGCCAGCGTTTGGGGGCCTAAATTCCCGTCAACTGTCCCCGGGTTAAACCCGGCATTTTTTAAAATTTTTTGAACGAGTTGAACATTGACTTGATTCTCCACAATAAGACCACTGTCTTTAAAAACCTTTAATTTCCCCCAAGTCTCCTGATCCGCGAACCGTGTTTGCTTCAAGTTGTTATCCTTCTGAAACTGCGCGATGGCGTTGCGCGTTCTCAACCCCAAAACGCCGTCTATCTTTCCGGGATTGTACCCATACAGTTTAAGGAGCGTTTGAATTTCTTCAACGGTGGGGTTTTTTTCGTAAGGAACAATCTCGCCGATGAGCTCTTTTTCCTCGGCCCCTTCCTTATCCAAAAGGCTGTACAATTTGTCGCAGCCGGCACAACAGAGGCTGAAGACTAAAAGAAATGAAATAAAAAAAATACGCGTTGCCGCGAATAAATTTCCCATAAAGCTATCTTTAATGACATCTCAATGAATTTATTTTCTTTCCTCATCAAAATTCTGTTGTCATCCACCTCATCGCGTGTTAATACTATCAATAAAAAAGAGAAACGCAAGCCTTGAGGAAATCCAATCTCTTTTGAAAACCATGAAAAACAAACTCATCCTTTTTAGCCTGCTTATTATTTTTTCGGTCTTCTGTCTGCAGATTGTTTTAAATCCCTATTTACATCAGCGCGAAGTCACAAAAATTGTCAAAATAATTCTAAAACATTGGAAAAACGGCGACCTGCCTGAGGCCTTTGTCTATTGGGAAGATCTCAGGCGCGCTCCGCCTATTTACGATCTGGTTTCTTCCACCCTTATAGAAAAAACTTTTCATCTGAAGGACACGCCTCCCTACGCCCAAATTGTCGTCAAGTTGGAATTCCCGGAAGGCAACGTCATCCCCTCAGGCAAGGAATGGGTTTTTGAATTAACCTATACAAAATCCGGCTGGAAGGTAAAAAATTTTCATCCTTTTCCATAGCCTTAAGAATTCCTTCACAAGGCCTGCATTCCCCGACGGCACAATTCTCTGGCATAGTCCGTCCAGATACCTTGCCCCCAATACCGGAAACAGCTTGTCTGCGATAAAAGCAAATAAAGGAAGGCTTCCCTATACGAATGACTTTTTACGTCAACTTTTTTGCCGTCAAATTTCTGATGAAAAGCCGCGCTTAATTTATTGATAGGATCCAGCACATCCTCATACCCCTTGACCCAATTCTTATCGTTGGTCCATGAGCCTTTATCGAGATTAAAACCCGCGTCTTTGTCATGAATTTTCTTGATCGCCTCATCGCAGGCGCCCGGGGCGAAACGATGTATTTCCTTCCATATCCTGTGCTGAGAAATAGGCTGAAGTGGAATAAACGAGGCCTCCTGAACGCCCGATTGTTTTAAAAACTCCAGGTATTCCGATCCGTTCATGGCCACGTTCCCCTCGGTTCCAATCTCCGCGAAGGCGACCCTGTAGGCAGGTGGAAATTCATTCATCATCACCCCTCCGTTTTCCCCGTCACCGATCTGGCAGACAAAAGGAGGAATTTCCCGGCCTGCAACTTCCTGTTTTCCCGTAGATTTTGCCTCGTAACACGGCTGCATCTGGGCCACCAGTTTTGTATCCGAACCTTTTGTTTTGATCAGAGCCGTGATCTCTGCTGTTTCCCCCAAAGAATTCTTCGCCACCAATCGATGAGGCACGTGAGGTCGACGGATGCCGCTCCCGTCCAAATTTTCAACCGTATGCTCCTGGACCATCAGCCATTCATACCCGCACTCTTTTAGAGCCTTGACATATTCATAACAAACATCCGGGTGGATCGGGAGATGCATTTCCGGCGGAGAAAACCCTTTGACTCTTCCGGCCGCCTCTTCTCCAAAGATAGCGGCGAAATGTTTCCGCCAGGCCATGATCTGCAGCTTGATATCCGGGACAGGCGTGGAACTGACAACGGCATGCGACCACGTCGTGCCAAGCCATTCAACATAGCGGTGATATTTCTTTTCTGAAGCAATATGTTTTAAATTTTCCAGCACCCGGCCGCCTTCCATCTGCCGTAATCCCCACAGGAGATTTCCGGAATAATCCAGCATCACCCGGGGATTGCGTCCTTGATCGACGAGTTCCCTCACAATGTCCGACATCCTCGAATAACACTGCATAAAGACCGAGGCGTTGTGGTTATCCCCTATGTGTGGATTCTCCATCATATGCTGAAGATTGGAAATGAGCCCGGCGGTCATGAGGTCGCCTCCTCCGGCAGGGATGGTTGGTTGATGCATATGCAGGGCAATGCCGAAACTCGCTGAAACCCTGTTGAATTTAATATTCGACAACGGGGCATACTGCGGACTTTTTAAACCGGATAATTTCTGAATATCCTTTTCATCAAACGTGATATTAGGTAATCCCTCGATGACATCCGACATCTCATCCTCCTCCTCACTTGACCTTGGACTTCTTTCGCCGCGCCGGTGACGCGCTTTTGGCGAAGGAGGTCTTTTGTTTCTTTGGAAGTTTTTGACTTTTCTTCAGAGCGCGCCTGCGGCGCTCCGGCTTCTTCTCCTCTTTTGGAATGGAATAATACCCCGCGCAATCCATGTGAGAAAAAATATTATCCCTCCATTCCACTTCTTTTAACCATGCCTCATCCAGGGTATTCTCTCTCAGGTCATGATACAAGCGCGTGAATCGCCCGATATGCTGCCTGACTCTTTTTTCAGCGTAAGCGACCATGGTCCCTGTCTTCATAATAAAAGGCCAGTCGCTGGCCTCGGCTAACAATAATTCCCTGGCGGCTTGATTCACTGCCCGGCGGATAAAAGCTTGAGGGCCTGAGCGTTGTCGGGTTCCTTTTTTTCGCGCGGAAAAAAACTTTTGGGCTAATTCCCTCATGCGCTCGCCGGCCTTATGGACATGGCGATAAATCCAATCGTTTCCGCCATTGAGCCAGAATTCATTGTATCCCTTATAACCCCAGCTTGAAGCTGAGGGCACAGCCATTTGATTAACAGGGTTGTCCTCGAGGTACTCAGAAGGCGTCTTTAACTCGATCGTTTCTTGGTCATAAACAATCTTTCGAATAAGAAAATCAATCCACATCGGGCCTTCAAACCACCAATGGCCGAACAATTCAGCGTCGTACGGAGCGACGATGATCGGTTTTCGGTCCATATGGGCCGCCAAGTGCTCAATCTGCTTTTCCCTGTTAAACATAAAATTCGCGGCGTGGCTTGCCGCTTTTTCCTTTGCCCAATCCGGTCTGTACACTTCTTTGTACTCCGTGGGACCGGTAATTCTCCAATATTTAATACCTGTGTTTATTCTGATCCCCTGAGGATGAATATAGGGTTTGATATATTCATAATCAAGTTCATGCCCGATATCTCTGTAATACTCCCGGTAATCGACGTCTCCCGGATAGCCTTCTTTGGAACTCCAGACCTGTTTGGAGGATTCCCAATCCCGGCCAAAAGCCGCCACTCCCGACGGGCAATAAACCGGCGCGTAAACGCTGTACCGGGGTGTAGGATCCGCGTTGACGATCCCATGCGAATCGATAAAAAAATACCGCACCCCGTTCTCTTTCAAAATATCATCTATGCCCGGAGCATACCCGCACTCCGGCAGCCAGATTCCTTTCGGCGGACGCCCAAATACTTTCGTGTAAAAATCCACCCCAATTTGAATCTGCGCCCTGGCGGAAGAGAGATTTTTCCCGATCATGGGCAAAAAACCGTGCGTCGCGCATGAGGTAATCACCTCGAGACATCCAAAATCCTGAAATTTTTTAAACGCCGCGACAATATTATTTTGATACTGCCGCGTAAAGATCTCTTTAGTCCTTTTGAATTTCTCGTTATACATTAAAGCCAACCCGTGATAAAGCGGCTCATACCCTGTCCGGCTGATCTCTTTGTCCGACAACTCAATCAATTGATCAATATGCCGCAGGTAACGTTCTTGCAGGAAGGGATCCAGAAGCATCGAGGCCAGGGTCGGGGTTAAAGACATGGTGATCCGGAAGTTTATGCCGTCACGAACAAGCCGGTCAAAAACTTCAATGAGAGGAATATACGTCTCGGTGATCGCCTCGAAAAGCCAATTCTCTTCCAGGAAATATTCTTCTTCCGGATGGCGGACAAAAGGCAGGTGCGCGTGAAGCATCAAACATAAATAACCTTTGGACATAGACTTTTATCGATAGGTTATTGACCTCCGTACAACTAATGGAACCCCCTCTTTTAGGAAACGGAGGTCGAGATACCCCTGCTTTCCAAATAAAACGCTTAGAGGAAGCAGGGACGTCCCAACTACCTCTGAATGATTCTTTGAGGGAAGTTGGGGCTGACTGCCGTAATGTTCCATTACTTTTAGGGAAGTCAGTAGTTAAATCGAAAGCTTCTTTCAAGGGGCGTATAAGGTCTGGCTGCGTTCCACGGATGTGGAAATACTTCGGCTATCCACTTTGTCCGATGAAACGGCCACAAAAGGAAACGGGATTTTCCCGTCGGGTAAGGCATACCGCAAACTGAACGTTCCGTCTTGACGTAAAGGGATTCTTTGATCCGCCAAATGAACCTCGGCATCCGGTTCCGTGCGGCCATACACAATAAGTTCCGTCCAAATTTCAAAAAAGAATTTTCTTCTTTTTTCTTCGGGCGCGCTGGAAATCCCCTGCGGCCGCGACTGACTCAAGGACTGGCTCGCCCCTCCTTGGATGGCCAGCTCCTCGGAGGATCCCAGGATAAATTTCTTATAAAATTCTTTCCATGTTAACCCACCCAGCCAATCTTCATCCAGAAGAACCCCTTCTTCGGAATATACCCTTCGAGCGTTTTCCCTCTCTAATATGAAAAGATTTTTCCCGTTCTTTCTTTCTGAACCTCTCCCTACAACCCTTTTAAAAAGAGGCACAAGTCTTTCATAATAACTCCTGACTTCCTCCGCGCTTAAAGGGATCCTCCCTCGGGCAAATGTCCTTGGACGTCCCTTGCTTTTAGCCAAGAACCCCGCGCCTTGAACACCTCTCCCGGAACTTTTCTGAATTTTAGACTCTCCCATCACGAACGGGGCTGGAGGCTCCATCGGGTCGCTCTTCCTCTCCATCCAAATCATATCTTTTCGTCCCGAAAGTCCTCTACGCGGCGTGATCACATTATTGGACCTGGCTAAAGTGAAGAAATCCCCGCCGGCCATGCGAAGGCCTATATCACAACAGTAGGACGTATTTTCGCCCCAGACATTGACATACCAATTGTTGGCCAAAGGACCGACATCCATATCAAACCAATGATTGGCATTGGCGCCATTAAAATCCTTAAACGTTATGTCATACATCCTTAAAACATAAACCGCTTTATTAAAGTCCTGACCGGTCTTTTTCTTCATCTCTTCGATAGAAGACGGGGCAATCTCCCAGTAGGCATAGAGCCAGTAAGGATCTCGGGCCATGAGCGTCACACTGGTTGTGTTATAACTGGAAGGAAGCTCGTAACTGTCGATTTCTTTTTTAAGAAAAGAATTTCCCGGGGGAATCGGATTGGATTTATCTAAAGGGAGCGGTAAAACAGACTTGTGTTTTTCCGGCAGAGGTTTTGACAGTTGTTTCTTGGGTAAGCGGCGTGGAGGATGTTGACCGCTTGAAAAAACGTTCTTTTTTTTTATCAAGACATCCTTTGGACTTTTATCTGTCTTGGATTTTTGCCGAATCAAATTCTATTCTCCTTAACTCTGATAAACGGTCAAGACTTCATCGGCGATGGTGTCCCAAGAAAAGACCGTTTCAGCCGCCACGCGGCCGTTGGCGCCCATCCATCGGGCGTGTTCAAAATTAGCAAACAACGTTCCTATTCCCCACGCGATAGAATCCGAATTAGCGTTGATTTTAAAACCATTGACATCGTGCCATACAATTTCCGAAGGTCCCCCGTTTATGCTGGCAATGACCGGTTTGCCGGCGCTCCAAGCCTCCAGAATAACGATCCCGAAAGGCTCATTGCGACTGGGGATACAGACGCAATCACAAGCCTTAAAAAGATCCACCAGCTTCCAGCCGCTCAAATGTCCAAGGAATTTCGTCGCGTGACTAACGCCCCTGTGCCGCGCCGTGTTTTCAACACTCTGACGCATCGCGCCGTCACCGACAAAAACGAATTTAGCGTTATGATAATATTTCAAGACATGGGGAATGGCTTCGACCAGAAGATCCGGCCCTTTCTGAACGGCCATTCTTCCCGCGAACAAAACCACAGGATCCATCGTCCCGATCTCATAGGACTTTTTCACGGCCCCTGGATCAAGCCAACCGTCGAAATTCCTGTAACTAATGCCGTTATATATGACATCCATTTTCCCGTCGGGAACGCTGTAAATCCACTGGACCTCATTTTTCAGCGCGTTGGAAACCGTGATCACATGGTCGGCACAATAGGCTCCATGCCATTCAATATGCCGGATCCGTTCGGAATTCCCGCCCCAAAAATGGTTACCGCTGCGTCCATATTCCGTGGAATGCAGGGTAAAAACCGCTTTCCGGCCGCGGCCTTCTTTGATCCAGGACATCGCGTTCGCCGTCAACCAATCATGCGCGTGAACAATATCAAAAGCGCCTATGTGATCCTCCGTCTCAAAAAAGGTATGCACGAAGGAACGGCACATATTATTCATCTCTTCAACGAAATCCGGATGATGGGCGAAAGGACAACGATGATAATGAACGCCGTCTATCCGTTCATACAGGGCATGGTCATGCCGTCCCATCCTGGTAAAAACATGCGTCTCATGCCCCTTGCGTTCCAGGGCGCAGGCCAATTCCGTCACATGACTGGCCACCCCACCGATATAAATAGAATGAGCGGTTTCCCAGGAAAAAAGAGCGATGCGCATTAAATAGAAATTTCCTTTAGTGAGTTAACCGTTCCGCTCGGGCTCATAACCGTTTGCTTATTCGCCGGATCTGTCCACCACTGCTGATCCACAATAAATTTATATTCATACCGTCCCGGCGCCAACTCAACGCCCACTCTCCAAAGGCCATCTTTATCTTTCTTCATGGGAATTCCGTTCACATCCCAGGCCTTAAAATTACCCGTTAGAGCGACCTTTTTGGCCGCGGGAGCCGCAAGTTCAAAATAAATTTTCTTTTTGAATAAGCTCTTCTTTACGGTCTTAAATAACTCTATCGTCGATGTTTTGGACGTAATACCTTTCGTTATTTTTTTCACTCTGTTTTGCATCTTCCGTCTCCTTTCAAGATTTGGCCGTATTCTGACATGACATTTTCATTCTGTCAAGAAATGGGTACTCTAAAACACCGGCTTTTCAAACACCTGGTCCTTGCGCGCAGATCTTTCGCGCGGCTCATCCAAACTAAAAGTCCAGACACAATTTTTTTATCTGCGTGCTGGGAACATTTCGCAATCTTTGCTAAAATACCTTTGAGTTTTTCACAAACTTTCCTTATGAAAAAAAGAAAGCGAACTAAACCTTATGAAAAAGCTTAAAACAACCAAAAAAGTGCTTCAGCTCATTTTAGACTCAACTCTGGCCAGTCTGATCATGGTCGATCTGGAAGGGAAGATCGCCCTTGTCAATTCTTCAGCAGAAATGACATTTGGTTATAATAAAAAAGAACTGCTTGGCAAACCCATAGAAATCCTCGTCCCTCATCCTCTGCGCCAACAACACGTCAAAAACAGAAAAGAATATTTAATAAAGCCCGAACCGCGCTATATGGGAAAAGGCAGGGATCTGCGCGGCCTGCGAAAGGATGAAAGCGTGTTCCCCGCGGAAATCGGCCTTAATCCCCTCACCACCGAAGAAGGGCTTTTTATTATCTGTACCATCATCGATATCACCGACCGCAAAAAGGCCGAGGAAAAACTGGTCGAATCCGAAAAAAGATACCGCCAGCTCTACGAAGGAAGCCTTGACGGTTATGTCTTAGTCGACATGAATAGCCGTCTACTGGCGTTTAACCGCGCCTTTCAAAATATGCTCGGCTATACGGAAGAAGAACTATTCCTTTTAACTTATGCTAAACGCACCCCCAAGAAGTGGCATGCCATGGAAAGAAAAATTATCAAAGAGGATGTCTTAAAAAAAGGGCATTCAGAAATTTATGAAAAAGAGTACCTCAAAAAAGACGGCGCGATTATTCCCGTTGAATTAAGGACATATCTTGTCAAAGACAACGCCGGAAAACCGGCCGGCATGTGGGCCTTTGTTCGGGACATCACGGAACGCAAAAAAAACGAAGAAGAGCTTCAACATCTGCAGGATCATGTGAAGGCTGAAAAACGAAAACTGGAACAAGTTCTCAACATTGATCAGCGCATCAGTTCGATCCTGGAACTGAATCATCTGGTTGATTTCGTCATTGAAAAAGCGACCCAGATTCTCGAAGTGGAAAAATGTTCCTTGATGCTTCTCGACCCGGAATCCCAGGAACTCCTGATTAGAGGAGCGGTCGGTCTCACTAACGAAATCATTAAATCAACCAGAATTAAATTAGGCGAGCAAATTGCCGGTCTTGTGGCGAAAGAAGGAAAACCTTTACTGATTAATGACATTGAGTTCGATAAAATGATCTCCAGGAAAAACCGCTCAGCCTACAAAACCAAATCTTTCTTGAGCGTCCCTATCAAACTGCATAACAAACTCATCGGTGTGGTTAATGTGTCTGACAAAAAATCCAAACGGCATACCGAGTTTACAGAAGACGATTTAAAAATTCTGTCGATGATCATCCGCCAGGCCGCTATCGCCATAGAAAACGCGAATTATTGCCGGAAGCTGGAATATTTAACGACGGTCGATCCTCACACGGAGATTTATAACCACAGATATTTTATCAAGGCCCTGGATCAGGAAATTCACCGTTCTCAACGTTATGGCCGTCCCTTATGTTTGATGATGATAGATATTGATGATTTCAAAACTTATAACGACACCCACGGCCATCCGCAAGGCGACCATCTCCTCAAAGAGGTCAGCAGGATTTTAAAAGGAACCTGCCGTATCGTCGACATCGTCTGCCGTTACGCGGGAGATAAGTTTGTTGTGATCTTTCCTGAGACGGATCTGCCTCAGGCACAAATCGTGGCGGGGAGATTGACAAACGCCCTCACCAATCTCAATGTAAAAAGTAAAATCACGGCCTGTATAGGAATAGCCGTTTTTATGAAGACCTCTGACCGCCGGGATCTCATCCTCAAAGCCGATCAGGCCCTCTACCGGGCGAAGAAAAAAGGGAAAGGCGAAATCTGCTGGTAAAAAAACGCCAATTCGGCAGGCGCCTGTCGAATTGGCGAATTGGTAATCATCTTGGTTTTAATCAACTTACGCCAAAATTTCAGCGTAACCCAAACGTCTCTCTACCGGTCCAAGACTTAAGTTGTAACCCTGTTCCGTTGATTTCTCATCTTGAGCGGCATTAAAAGGTTTGGATTTCTGCTCCTGACCGTAATCCGAATCAAACAGCCGAGGGTCATCAAACCCTAACATCATCGGGATTTGCATATTATTCATGATAGGCTTGATCTCGATCAAGACCGGTAAAACGCCCTGGATATTGATCTGCTTGATAGGCTGCTGCCAAACCGGCAAAGGCTTGCCGTCAGGATCACGCAGAATCTGCATATCCAGCATCGTGGGATCTAAATTGATACCACCCTGGCGTTCAACGCGATCTGCTCCTGCCTGACCACCGTCACTCTCCAAGGATTTAATCAATTGATCTAACTCGCTTAATCCATTTTTATTGACTTCAACCATCAATGCCCTGTCGAGCTTGCCATCGATTTCTATCAATCGATTGTATTTTGCGGTTCGATCAGACCTTGAAAGAGAACCTGTTTTTATCCAGACCCGAGGCATTCTTTTTGTAACAGAATGCCGACCTTCCATCAACGTTGTAGCCCACTTTGCCAGATCAGCGATGAGGGTATCTTCTGTTTCTCCGGACCTGTGGGAAATCTTGACTGATATACCCATCAATAATGCCAATCGTATTAACTCTTTTGTTTCTTTAATGCTTCCAACCTGGTTTACCTTGACCAGAATTGAGTTGATGGTATGCGGCGGGAAGGTCAAAATTTTTCCGGCGAATTCTATTGTTTCACCACGAACCGCCGCCTTCAATTGCCTCAAATTTGTCACCAGTAAATCATCCCCAACTGTATCTATTCCCATTTTTCTCTGCATATCGAAGGCCAGTGATTCATACTCGGGTGTCCCGGAAAGTGATGCCTGATTAGCAAATGTCGTTAACCCTTGGTGGCCCTTCATATCATTTTGATCAAAGGAGTCTTCCAGGGAAACAATAGGAAATCTGCGAACTAAGTCTATCCAGAACAATTGAAGTTCCTCTCTGTTTAGAACAAGAACATCACGTCCCTCATATTTGTCGATCTTTCCAATTAATTTTTCCTCATCTCCAGCTTTTATTGTGATTGGCTTAACATTGCCTTCCTTGTCCCTCTCTCCTTCTAACCAATAAGTTATCTCACCATCCTTACCTATGAAAGATCTCTCGCTAAACGCCCCATCTGTGGCAAAACCTATTTGTTTTCCAATAAGGTTACCCCATGGTGATTCCTGAACGACTTCTGAGGCAATCCTCAAATAATCACTATTAGTAGGAACATTCGGCGCGAATCCTCCTTCATCCCCCACGTTTGTGTTAAGCCCTAATTTCTTTAACTTCTTTTTTAAAAGTTGAAATAATTGGGCCTTAACAAAAATGGCTTCTTTTTCAGTCCTTATCGCGTTAGCACCTGTTGCCTGTGTATCTGGCACCACGACAAGCATGGTCTCTTGAATATCAACATTGTTATCAGCATGCTCTCCACCATTCAAAATATTGGCTTGTGCTATAACATCATTAACAGGCTGGGGCCCTGGGTTCAACTCAAAGACTTCCACACCCTTGAGAGCAGCCGTCAAACGCAATGCCGCTGAAGAAATGGCCAAAATCGCGTTGGCTCCGAAGTAATTCTTCAATTCCCAGTTCCCTCCAAATTGTTCTTCCATTTTTTGTAACCAGTCATCAATACTCCCCTCAAGCCCGGGGTAAACTTTCTTATCCCATATCGCTTGCTCTAGTTGTCCAATTAAAAATTCCGCTCGCAAAGCTGCGACCCTCGTTCCTTTGGACGAATACTTCTGAAGCCAGTCAATGGCCTCTTCTTTTGTGTTGGCTTTACCATCAGTCAAAGTTTTTATGACAGATGCCTCGCTAAGGTAAACAGTGCCTTTGGTATCTTTAATAGCAAACTCCGCCTGACCAGTCTTCACTCTTTTGGCAAAAGCATCGTCACGAATTTCTAAGGCCTCTCGTTCTCCTGTGGATGCCCCTGAAGGAACATAACCAAACCCTTGCTTCTCATTAAACCACAGTTTCACTTTTAAAGTTTGATTGCCGCGTGAGTCCAAAATACGCAACACCCTGTTTTGCTGGGAAATCATCGCCGTGTCCTGTGACCGGCTCTTTTGATAATCTCTTACCATTTCTGCCGACCCATTACTGCCAAAGGCCTTGAAGTGTTCGATGGCTGACGCCTCAATCGCTGCCGTGATCCTGTCTTTCACCCATCCCGGCAACGCCTCCAACTCTCCCATAAACTTTCCAAAAATATTCTTCAATTCTTTTCCAATGAGCTTGTTCAGCTTCTTCGCTTCCGCTCCCTCACGCTTCTCAACTCCATAATTCTTACCACTGTTCACAATCAAATCATCAATGATCCGATTCACTAAATCCTGCACCTGTTCGTCTTTTTCACCAACTCTAACCAACTGCTCCCACACAATATTTTGCCAGTGGGTCGCCACATGCGCGGATCTGATCCCCGCTGCCCTTAAGTACGGCAAATTCCTTAACGGCGTACCGGTCACCCCATGCTGGACGATCTCTATCCTATACGGCTTTAACGCGTCACTAATCGCCTTGGTCATCTGTAAATTCATCTGCGTCTCTATCGGGTTACCCTCTTTGTCATACGTGTTGCCATGGGATGTTCCGTTGTTGATCGCCAACCGCTCAATCTTGACACCATAATCCAGCAGCCCCTTACCTTCTTTCTCAACGATTGGATTTCCTTCATTGTCTAACACTAATTCTGATGAGATGACAGCCCCCGTCTTCTCATCCTTGACCAATCTCTCTTGATACCTCTTCCCTGTCACAAATTCCAGGGCATCGGCTACCGTCGAGTTTGCATCGTCACCAATCTCGCCAACCTCGGCCTCATGACTGGCGTTCTCCGGCAAGAATCCATCCAAGAATGCCGTGATCAATACATTAAGCCGCGTCGGCATAAACGAAGCATCTAACGCAAAGACCGTAAACCCGGCGTCCACTTCCGCCTTCACCAGCTCATATGCCTTCTTGATGGCTTTTAACGCGTTGGCCACATTCTCGTTCTCCTTTAACACCTCATCTCCTGTTGCCTTCAAAAACGCCTGGGCACGTTCTGACTTCCCAGAAATCTTCAGGATATCCTCGAATAAACCCGCCACAATGTCTTGCGCATTCTGATCTTTGATAAAATTATCATTTACCTTGACCGTGATATGATCACCCTTTAAAACATAGTCTGTAAATTGGTTCCTCTCTCCTGCCTCCCGCACCGCATCGGCCAATAACCGTGCATTCTCCGGCTTGTACCCGCCCGGCCAGGTATATCCAAACTCACTCAACGCCTGCTGGAATATCACCACACTCCCGGTCTTCTTCGCCGCCTGCATCATCCCGGGCAATATCAGCAGCGTTCGGATATTTACCGCCATCGTCACTACATTAGACCCTGCCTCACTCTCCAACGCTTCGTATAACTCCCGACCGGTCAATTTATCCGCTACCATGGCCGTGTCCGATGTGGCCGCGTCTCCCATCGCCTTTCGCATCTCAACAGCGGTTTGACGGATTTGGGCTTTAACCGGAAGCGCTCCGAAATGGATATGCCGTATCCCGTCGCCATGTTTCTGTTTCAAATCATTGATATCCTTCATAACCTCCGCGATAGTGGTCTCTTTATTCATCTTAATAACAAGGTAAACGGAGTTCTTCGACTCTTTATAGTCTTTTACAAGCCTTTCCAATTCTCCTGTTTTATTACCTCCTGCTTTATAGATAATGCTCTTATATCGCCCCCCCAAAGCACTCAACAAAGCTCCAGGAACACGTTCATCTTCCCTCACCAAAGGTGTTATGCCGTTTTCAATAAAATTCGTTATTTGTTTTTGTACTCTTTTCGGGTCACTACTATCAAGGATTGCCGCTGTAACACCCATTTTCTTAAGCAATTCCGCCGACAGATGCGCTGTATAGGCTCCAATTCCCTGTGTGCTAACCCCATCTGTCGCCTCAACGACAAGGTCTACATAATTCTTTGCGTTTGGATCTAAAGGTTGAATATCAAATAACGAAGCGGCGGACTCATCTCCCTCCAATACCTTCTGCCAGGCGCGATAGTCAGTCATAGGAACGGCATGAATAACCTTCACTTTGCCCTCTAAATTTAATTTCTTGGCTTCATAAGCCTTCAAATACTTTTGGGCTGAAGGTGTATCCATCTGCTTGCCATTAAAAATAACAGTTAATTCATCTCCTGATCGAAGGGCAGCCTCAACTATGTTGGCTGTCGAATCTTCCCCTTCCTGGGCTTCTGCCTTTGCTGATGCCCGTCCGATAAAAGCCCCAACATATCCAACCTTCTTGGTTAACCCGCCGATATTTTTCACGTTGGCACCACCGCCATAAATTAATGGAACGTCCGTCTCTGCCACTCCAACTGCTTTGGCAATGGCCTTGACAATGTATTCTTTTCGATACTGAGCCAAGGAATCAGGGATAGCCGTTGTCTTGATACCATTAACCGGTTCATAAGGATTGTAAATACGGCTCATGTATTCGGCAGGCATACCTTTGTACAAAACATTGATCTGTCCTTCGATTTCACCCTGCGTACTTAATTCTTCAATAATTTTATTCCGCAGTTCAACGAGGGCAAATTTCTGAGGGGCGGATAAATCATCCTTTGTATATCCCCAGGCCGTCAGCATCTCCTTCAATTCTGTATCCGATGTTAAACTCTCAAACGTGCCGGTTTCAATCTTTTGCTTAAATTCAGGGGTATCAGTGATTCTTTGTTTATTCCTATCCTTTAAAAGACTCCTCAACTCTTTAATGGCGAACTCTTCCTCACGCACGTCCTTGGAATATCCAAAGGCCTGCAATAATAAGGAAGATTCTCGCTTAAAAGCATCAAAATCAATCGTTAAATATCCATCCATCCTTCTAATAAAATCATCCAGACGGTTCTCGAAATCAGTACGTTGTGCCACTGGTTTATCAGAAACATATAACTCCGTAGCTTTTAATTTTATATTATTCTGAGTGAAATTTCTTAAGGCTGTATAATCGTTTGTGATTTTTGTTCCTTCCCACATACGCTCAGGAAAGTCGCCAAAAGGATAAATCACATTAAAACCAGCCTTTAGAAATAGCTCCGCCTGCTTTCGGGCCATTTCGGCCGTAACTCCCAAATATTCTCTTGTCTCTGAATGATTGATCACAACGGTTGACGCGTAGGGAACATCTTCGGGCCTTACATCAGGTCCAATCTGAACGGCAATACTGATCGGACTTACTCTATAAAACTCCTCGCCATTCTCATCTCTGTAAGACTCCACATTCTTGGTGACGTTCATTAAATTTTGAAGCTCTTTTGTTCCTTTACGTTTATCAATTTTTCTGGCTTCCATAAACCGCTCTAAAGAAACCCCCTTATAATTAGCCTTTCCAATAGTTTTTAAGGCATCAAGAACATCTCTATTGATTTGGCTCAAAATCGCCTTATCTGATTTTGGTATAAGAACACCCTCTTTGTTGATGTTAGTCAATACAGCCGGATCAGCCTTTTCCCCAACGGTATAACCATCAAACGTTGTTATATATTTATTCGTCGCTGTTATCAATGCTGGATCAACCTTCACACCTTTAAGCGCATCCTTGCCTTTAATTGTAGTCAATTGGGCTTTATCCACACCGAGAAGCCCGCCGGAGAAATACTTTCTTGGCAATACTTCCTGAGCCGCCGCGTCATAATCTTCCCGGATATAATCAAAGACACCCTTCTTAAAAGCCTCGAGATATTGGTTGTAAATCTTGATTTTAACGTCCTTGTCCGCGATATCAACGCCGGTGGTCTTGTTTTTATCCATATAAATCTGGCCCAAAAGACTTTCTTTGAGGTTGACCTTGTACCACGTGGCCAATATCATGGAATTGTAAATCTGGCGGAGTTTGGCAAAGTTCTTGCCTTCATTGACTTCTTTTTCGATCTCAGGGATAAGCACTTCCCGGACAACATCCGAAGAAATACCGCTAATGACCTCGGTCTCCCCTGTGCTTAAGTCATTCATGCCGAATTTTGCGCTGTCTTTATTCTGTTGCAGGGCTAAATAGTCCTCTTCCAGCATGACCTTCAAATGGCTCTGCAAAACAAAGATATTGTTCTCATTCTCATAAACAACTGCCTTATTCGGCACAATCCAGACTTTGTTAAAAGTATTCAGCGGAATATCGGTGGAACCATATTTTTCCTGGGCTTTAGCGTAAACCCTTTCCCAGAATTTCTTTCCAAGCTCATCTTCCGGATAAATAAGAGAAGCGGTCAATTGCTTGAGGATGTAGTCTTGCGCCAAAAGATCACGGCCTAACTCGGTCTGACCTAATTGATTAGGAATGATCCGGTTTTTTTCATACGGAGAAAGGTTGACCCACATTTCTTTTTCCGGGGTTGTCAGCGTGGCCAGGAAATATTTAACGAGTTTGGTGGATTCCGCGGCCAATTCATCCCCCTGAATCCCTGTATCGCCTGTATCGACAATGAAATCAAAGCGTAACGGATTATCTGGATACAGAGTCATCCCCTGAATCATAGTAGGGGTAAAGCCTTCACTCACAGGAACCATGGCTCCAACGGCAGGCAGATTCAAACCTGCCTGCGGCACAAACTGGGCATAGCTTGCCTGCGGCGGCACGATCATGCTGGAAATGAATGTAACGGCAATGAATGAAGAAATGATTTTACTCATGAAATTATTCTTGGTCTGGGGAACGATAAGATACATTGACAAAAACCTCCGTTTAAGGATAAACGATTTTATATTTAACTTATTGGATTAATTCAAGTTAAGTTGCTAAAGATCTAATAGTTGCAGAGCAAGAAGGTGAGAAAACGTTTTTTTAATTAGTTCAAGTGGTGAAAAGATAACATGTTTCTACGGGGAAAACAAGGGGGGGTGGTAAGAAAAAAATGGAACTTTTTGCCTTCATTTAAACAGACATGCGTTCAAAAATCAGGATTTAGCCGTGTTCTCTATCCTTCTTTTCCTTTAACGATTTGAAAAAGAAAAAACCAATGACCATAAAAGTCATCACAGGGGCCACGTAATGAGGCACATGGATCCCGAATCCTTCCAACAACATCATCATCCCTAAAAAGAAAATGGAATACATGGCGCCGTTTTTTAAATACACATATTTTTTGATTTTGTCCACACCTCTGATCGTAAATTCCCTCACAACAAAAGCGCCCAGGCCATTACCCAGAATGATCAGAGGAACCGACATCGTAAAGGCAAACGCGCCAACAACGCCGTCGATGGAAAATGTCGCGTCCAAGACCTCAAGATACATAATTTTACTAATGTCGGATAAATCGCTTTTATTTTTCAATTCCACTTCCGCCTGCTCCGCGTATTGTTTAAAACCGTGCGTGATAAAAAACGCGCTCGCGCCTATAGAGGCCGCGAAAGCCAACATGGGATCTTTTTTAAGGGCATGCCAAATAATGACGGATAAAAGGGTGGAAACAACCGCGAAGAACCACACCCCCTGACGCCTGAAAAAATATTCGAGAGGCAATCCGAATTTTTTATGTTCCAGAAACAGCCAATGAAAAAATAAAAAAACTAAAAATATCCCGCCCCCCATCATCAATAATGGAGACGATTGTTCCAGGGCTGTTTCCACCTGCGGGTCGCTACTGAAGGCCGCCATAAAAGATCCCCACGGGCCCAAGGCGGGACTTGACACCCAGATAATAATCCACGGGAGCAAACCTCTCACAAGAAAGACCCCGAAAAAAATTCCCCAGATTAAAAACCATTTCCGCCACTTTTTATCCATGGTGGCCAGAACATCCGCGTTGACAACGGCATTATCAATGCTGGAAATCACTTCAAACACGCAAAGCCCCAAGACACTTAAAATGATTTGACCGATTCCCATATTATTTCTTAACCTCCAATCAGTTTCATCTTCTTTACGCGCGGCCAAGCCTTGATTTCAGCTTCCCGCCTTAGCGCTTCGCTTTGATTCAAACACGTTTCCGAATAAAGCAATTGATCGACCCCGAATGTTTTAGTAAACCGCCCGCCTCTTCCCCGACGATGCTCATTGAGCCGTCTCTCAAGACAGGTGGTGATCCCCGTATACAGGCTGCCCCGTTTTGTCTTTAAGATGTACACATACCACATCATGTCTTCTGATTTTCTTTCGGGAAGGCTTTTAAAATAATCGGATTAAACGCCTTTGCCGCGACCAGCACATGGTCTCCTGTGCTCAATCCCCTGACTTCATTCTCGGCCGCCACAACCTTCGTCAGGTTGTTTCCAATTTGCACGGTCACGATATAAAGAAAATCCTCCTGCCGCATATCCACAATCACGCCGGGGAATTTAAATTTACCGCTGATGGTCTGCGCCGCGAAAATCTCGTCCGGTCTTCCGGACTTCTGGATCCGGCCTTTATCAAGAACTAAAATACGATCGGATAATTTAAAAATCTCGCTGAAATCGTGACTGACAAAAATCACCGACGCGTTATGACGCTTATAAATATCCAACATCTCCTCTTGCAACTTCAACCGCAATTCCAGATCCTGCGACACGAACGGTTCATCCAAAAGTAAAACCTTCGGTTTACGCAACAAAGCGCGTATCAACGCGACCCGCTGCTTCTGCCCGCTTGAAAGCTGAGCCGGCCGCCGGCGCTGAAATTCCGTTAAATGAACCGCCTCCAGCAGCGCCTCAATCATGCCAGCATCTTTTTTGTCTTGCAAGGCAAAATGTAAATTTTCCTCAACGGTCATGTTCGGGAAAAGATTATGTTCTTGAAAAACAAACCCGATCGACCGTTTTTGAACAGGCCAATTGATCTTCTTGCGGCTGTCAAACCACACCTCCTTGCTTACTTCAATATACCCTTCTTCCGGTTCACTTAATCCGGCCATCATGCGCAGAATCGTGGTCTTCCCCGCGCCGGATTTTCCGAAAAGCGTGACAAACTCGCCGACGCCCGATTCAAAACAAACATCCAATTCCATCGGGCCGTCGCTTGTATGCAATTTCTTTTTGGCTCTGACACGAATCATATCACGCGTACCAATTGATTGACCTCCGTATAATTAATAGAGTTTTATTCTTCAGAGAACGTAGGTCGAGATACTGACTGCCACAGTGTTCCATTACTTTTCCGGAAGTCAGTAACCGGAGCCGTTGTCGCCTTAAAACGCTTTTACTGACCCCTTTTATTTACCAGATTGAGCGCGAAAAGAATGCTGAAAGATATCATAATGAGGATCCCTGAATAAATATGAGCCTCCGCGTATTTTAAGGCCTCGACTTCGTTAAAGATGGCAATGGAGGCAACCCTCGTTTCCCCCGGAATATTCCCGCCAATCATCAGGACCACGCCGAACTCGCCGATGGTATGCGCGAACGACATCACAATACCCGTCCAAAGCGCCGGTTTGATATTGGGTAAAATGACTTTAAATAACGTTTCTTTCTCCGTTTTCCCCAAGGTATACGCCGCCTCCCGAAGAGAAGAAGGAAAATTTTGGAAACCTGCTTTAAGGGGGTTTACCATGAACGGAAGGCTGAAAAGCACGGATCCGATCACAAGGCCCAGGAAGGTAAAAGGTATTCGGACGTGAACAACATTTTCGAGAAACCGGCCGACCCCTGTCGATGGACTAAACAAAAGCAGGAGATAAAACCCCAGGACCGTCGGCGGTAAAATGAGCGGCATACTCACCAAAGGTTCAATCAGGGATTTCCAGGACCGTCGGCTGACAGCCAGCCAATACGCCAGCGGAATGCCGGCCGCCACGAGGATCGCCGTGGTCGCGAACGCCAATTGAAAGGTTAAGACTAAAGGACCAAAATCGAATTTCATTGGGGGATCGGCATTAAAGATACTTCATTGGTTTTGACCAGCCATTCAACATGGTCATCCTCCTTAAGCCCCATGTCCCCAACGGATCTCGTGGAAATGATTGATTCAATCCATTTGCCCCGGTAATCCAAAATAATTTTACTTAAGACCGGCCCCGTTTCCACCTTCTTTATTCTCGCCGGAAAACGGTTCCTAAAACTGATAAGTCCTGATAAATTCTTGGCAATACCGACTTCTGTTTCTTTAAAAAGAAGGTGCGCCTTCTCGGCCAACTTATAGTGAAACGGCCCCTTTTTCCCTTCAAGAATGATCGAACTGAAAATGTCGCCGTCCACATCCACATTGATCATAGAAATCATGTCTGAAGAATGGATATCGACGATAGTTCCCATGAGCGTATTCATCAACGTTCCCCCTCTTTCAATTGTCATGGTGCTACGGTAAAACGTACCCGTGTTTTTGATAAATTTCTCTGGCCCGGGAAGAAAACAGAAACGCGTAAAACTTCTCCGCCGCCAAAAGATTATGCTCTTGGGCGTGTTGCAGGATCACGACCCCTTGCGCGATCGGCTCATAGGTTTCTGGATCGATTTCCATCCACCATCCCTGATTTATCATCCTCGGCGACCGTACGACCGATTTGGCCGTGAAACCGATATCAACGGCCTTTAAGGTGATGAACTGATTCACCTGGGCCACACTTTCCCCGTAAACTATTTTCTTGTTCACCGCTTCATAAAGCCCTTCCTGCTTGAGAACTTGAACCGCTTGCCGGCCATAAGGAGATATTTTAGGATTGGGGAGGGCGATTTTTTGAATCAAAGGCGACTTCAGGATATTTAACCCCGCCGATAAATCCATCTTCTTCCCTGTCCACAAAACCAGCGTTCCGTAAGCGTAAACTTCGGGTCGGCGCGGCGCGAGGCCTTTATGATACAACCCTTGCGGATACTCCATATCCGCCGAAAGAAACAGATCAAACGGCGCCCCTTGTTCAATCTGGGAAACGATTTTACCGGAAGAACCTATGACGCCTTTCAGAGGGATCTTTTCCGTTGTTTCAAAAACCATCTTTAATTCCTCAAAGACATACTGCGCGTTGGACGCCACGGCAACGGTCAATCCGTCGGCAAAGCAAAGGCCGGAAAATATAATACTGAAAATAAATACGATGACCGTCCGCGCCAATTTTAGCCCGCGTTTCTCAAGAGAAAGGACGTTATGATATCCCTGCTTTCCTAATAAAAAACTTTTCATCCGCCCTCTTTTGCCGAACCCTTATTCAAAATCCCCGAAGACCAAATATCCATTACGGATTCAATGGCCTCGGGAAACGAGATCCTTTCTTCCCGGAGGAACTCCGGATTCAATACCTGGTCAATAGCGCCTAAATAAACACCCACGGCAACTGAGGGATGCACATTTCTAAATGCCCCCGCTTTTATCCCTTTTTGAATCTGTTCTCGAATATTTTGGATTTTCTCATTCCTGAACTTCGTAAAATCCTCATACAACAGCGGCACTTCTATCTTGATGTCTCCTAAAAAATGCTCGAACCATGGACCGAGCTGTTTTTGAATAAAAAACACACTCTTGCTAATAACCTCAAGGGAATCCGGATGAGCTTCTTCTATAAGATGCAACTCTTGATTAATCTGATCTTTCAATCCCGAAAAAAGACCTTGGGCGATATCCTCCTTGCTGGGGAAGTATTTATAAATCGTATTCTTACTCATCATGAGGCCCTGCGCGATCTCATCCATCGTGACTTTACGATAACCTGAGCGCATCATCAGCGTCATGGATACATTCAAAATTTTCTCTTTGATCCCATCGTTTAACTTCATAGGAGATTATCATAAATTTATAAATACTCATTTAGTCTTTACAGTATTCTATTAATAAACTATTCGCTGTCAAGAGGTTTTTTTGTGATCAACCCAAATCAAATAAAAAATTATCTTGACAAAAAGTAAATTAATTCTATACTCTACTCATTCTATGGGATATTAGATTATGTTATCAAAGAAAACCAAATACGGCTTAAAAGCTCTTATTTATTTAACACGGCATTATACCAAAGGCCCTGTTCTTATCACGGATCTGGCCGCCTCTGAACACATTCCAAGAAAATTCCTGGAAACCATTTTGCTGGAATTAAAAAATAGGGGCGTATTGCAAAGTAAAAAAGGCCCTGGCGGAGGGTATTCCCTGGCGCGTCCTCCCCGGGATATTAAATTAGGCGAGATTGTTCGCTTGCTCAATGGGCCGTTAGCTCCGGTGAGCTGCGTGAGTCAGACAGCCTATCGGCGGTGCGAAGAATGCGCCGATGAAAACTCCTGCGGGATTCAAATTGTGATGAAGGATGTCCGGGATGCCATCGCCCAAATCCTTGATTCAACGAGTTTTGACGATATCGTCCGCCGGATCCAGGAACAAACAGAAAAAGATATTTTTAATTTTATAATCTGAGACAACGCTCATGAAACTTAAATTCCTTTTAATATTTTTCTTACCGGCAATTTTATGGATAACTTTCTCCGGCACCGTTTCACGGGCAAAAAAAATAACCCTCTTAAACCTCTCTTACGATCCCACCCGCGAATTATACGAGGAGTTTAATAACGCCTTCGCCAAACATTGGAAGAACCAAACCGGTGAGGATGTCACCATTTATCAATCCCACGGCGGCAGCGGTAAACAAGCCCGAACGATCATTGACGGTTTGGAAGCGGATGTCGTGACCTTGGCCCTGGCTTATGACATTGATGCCATTGCGGAAAGGGCCGGCCTCTTGGATCAAAATTGGCAGTCGTTGTTACCGAACAATAGCTGCCCGTACACCTCAACCATTGTCTTCCTGGTCCGCAAAGGGAATCCCAAGAATATCCGGGACTGGGACGATTTAGCCAAACCAGGCATCCAAATTATTACTCCCAATCCCAAGATCTCCGGCGGTGCCAGATGGAATTATTTGGCGGCCTGGGGGGTCGCCTTGCATAAATGGGATCGTGATGAACAAAAGGCCATGTCATTTTTAAAAACCATTTTCAAAAACGTGCCTGTCCTGGATTCCGGGGCCCGGGGGGCGGCCACGACATTCATTGAACGCAAAATTGGAGATGTCCTGATCACGTGGGAAAATGAAGCTTATCTGGCGGTCAATAAACTCGCCGGCGATCAGTTTGAAATTATCGTCCCTTCATTAAGCATTTTAGCAGAACCGCCGGTGGCCCTCGTTAAGCGTAACGCGGATCAGCATGGCACGCGCCGGATGGCTGAAGAGTATCTCAAATATCTTTATTCTGAAGAAGGGCAAATAATCGCGGCGCGACATTATTTTCGACCACAATCAGAATCAGTCGCTCAAAGATACGCGGACCAATTTCAACCTGTTAAACTCTTTACGATCAAGGATGTCTTCGGCAGTTGGAAGAAGGCGCAAAGAACGCATTTCTCCGATGGCGGCACCTTTGATCAAATTTATGAAAATTAAATTACCCTAAAAAACTTTTAACAACTTCTCTATTACTATGTTTCTCCTTAAACAACGCTCCTCACTACCCGGGTTTCATTTGGCTTTAGGCTATACCGTATTTTACTTAAGCCTGATTGTTTTGATCCCGTTATCGACGCTCTTTATCAAATCTTCCTCTTTGGATTGGAAGACGTTTATAGACATTGTCTCCGCCCCGCGCACTTTAGCCGCCATCCGGTTGAGTTTCAGCACCGCTTTTGTGGCAGCCTCGGTCAATGTTTTCTTCGGGTTCATGATCGCGTGGGTCCTGGCGCGCTATCGCTTTCCGGGCAAAAAAATTATCGACGCGCTCATTGATTTCCCCTTCGCCTTACCCACGGCGGTGGCGGGAATTGCCTTAACCGCGCTTTATTCCCCCCACGGCTGGGTCGGCCGGTATTTATATTCCTGGGGCATTGAATCCGCCTATAGTCCTCTGGGGATTACCTTGGCGCTCATTTTTATCGGCCTGCCTTTTGTTGTCCGCACGATTGAGCCGGTTATCCAAGAACTCGACCCTGAACTGGAAGAAGCCGCGGCCAGCCTTGGCGCCGGACGTTGGCAGACGTTTGGACGGGTACTTTTCCCGGTTTTGCTGCCGCCGCTTTTGACGGGATTTAATCTGGCTTTTGCCAGGGGCATTGCGGAATACGGATCCATTATTTTCATCGCCGGCAATATGCCCGGCAAAACCGAGATCGCGCCTCTTTTAATTATCACGAAGCTGGAACAATTTGATTACACCGGAGCGACCGCGATTGCCGTCGTCATGTTAACCATTTCATTTATTCTTTTGGCTATAACAAATTTCTTACAATGGTGGGCATCTAAACGCATTGGAATCAATTAACATGTCTCAATCTCGACAGGAACCAACCATCATCCGACGAATACTCATTACCATCGCCTTATGGTATATAGGGTTTTTCTTGGTTTTACCTTTAATGATCGTCTTTGCCTCGGCGCTCCATCAAGGCGTCGGCGTTTACCTAAGCTCGCTCCATGATCCTATGACCCTGGCCGCCATTCGCCTGACGCTCCTGACAGCGGTTGTCGCTGTGCCCCTCAATCTTTTTTTCGGCATTGCCGCCTCGTGGGCGATTGTGAAATTTGATTTCCGGGGGAAGAATCTCCTCCTGACGCTCATTGATTTACCTTTATCCGTTTCCCCGGTGATCTCCGGCTTAATTTACGTTTTACTGTTTGGCGCCCATGGCGCGTGGGGGCCTTGGCTAAAGGCGCACGGGATTCAAATTATTTTTACACCCGCGGCCATTATTCTGACGACGCTTTTCGTCACCTTCCCCCTGGTGGCCCGTGAACTGATTCCCATGATGAAAACCCTGGGCAACGATGAGGAAGAGGCGGCCATCACCCTCGGCGCCGGCGGATTTAAAACATTCTGGTATGTGACGTTGCCGAATATCAAGTGGGGGCTGTTGTACGGTGTGCTTTTATGCAACGCGCGGGCTATGGGGGAATTCGGCGCCGTCTCCGTCGTTTCCGGACATATCCGCGGCCTCACCAACACCCTGCCGCTTCATATTGAAATTTTGTATAACGAATATCAGTTTACAGCCGCCTTTGCCGCGGCCTCTCTTCTGGTTTTTCTGGCCCTGGTCACATTGGTGGCCAAGTCATTGATTGAACTAAAATTTAAAGCAGAACAGATGCCGCTGCTCAAGGGGAAATAACTGACCTGCCGACTTCCATAAAAAGCAATGAAACACTTTGGTCGTCAGCCCCAACTGTTCTGCGTTAATTATTCATGGGAGAACATCTATGAGCATTGAAGTCAAAGGCGTATCCAAGACATTCGACACATTCAAGGCCCTGGATCGCGTCGATTTAAACATTGAGACCGGCGAACTCCTCGCCCTTCTGGGGCCTTCCGGATCAGGAAAAACGACCCTCCTGCGCATCATTGCCGGGCTGGAAGTCGCGGATGAAGGCCAAATTCTTTTTCACGGTGAGGATACCAAAGAAAGGAAGGTCAAGGACCGCCAGGTAGGGTTTGTTTTCCAGCATTACGCGCTGTTTCGCCACATGACCGTTTTTGAAAACATTGCTTTCGGCTTACGGGTTAAACCCAAACATCTGCGCCTGTCCGACGCACAAATCAAAGAAAAAGTTCACGGGCTTTTGCGATTAATCCAGTTGGATTATATCGGAGAGCGTTACCCCTGGCAACTCTCCGGCGGACAACGCCAGCGCATTGCCCTGGCCCGGGCTTTAGCGGTTGAACCTAAAGTGCTTCTTTTAGATGAACCTTTTGGTTCTCTGGACGCGCAAGTGCGTAAAGAACTGCGTCAATGGCTGCGCCGGTTTCATGATCAACTGCATATCACCAGCCTGTTTGTCACTCACGACCAGGAAGAAGCGCTGGAAGTGGCGGATAAAATTGTCGTCATGAATAAGGGGCGTCTGGAACAGGTGGGAACGCCGGAGGAGGTGTATCATAAACCGGCGAATAAATTTGTCTTAAACTTCTTGGGGAACGTCAACTTCTTCCATGCGCGGGTTGTAGACGGAAAAGCCTACCTGGGCAACGCCATGATCGACCTGCCGGATCTGCATAAAAACAGCAAGACGGCCAGTCTTTTTGTCCGGCCGCATCAGTTTGAACTCACCCGTCAGCCTAAAGACGGTTCATCGCTCAAGGCTGTCGCACTCACCATTAATCCCGCCGGCTCCGTCGTCAAAATCGATTTAAAATCCGAGGGAGGCGACACTTTTCAGGCCGAAATCACGCAAGAGGAATTTCAGGCCCTGCGTTTTCAGAAAGGCGACACGATCTACGTCTCCCTGCGCCAGGTAACGTATTATGAATATGAAATCTGATCCTTCGTACTAACCGTCCCATTCCTTGCCGCGGTTAACCAGGAAATTATTCCAGATGTTGAATCCTTAAATCGCCGAAGGAACGGATCACGAAATACAAAGACGCGAGGAAAAAGAGAATCGCTAAAATAAGATTGACCTGGGGATCCAGCTCAATGGCGATCTCAACAGCCAGAAGTCCGAACAGCGTTGTAAATTTTATCAAAGGATTAATCGCGACTGACGACGTGTCTTTAAACGGATCTCCAACGGTATCTCCGATCACCGTGGCCGCGTGAAGAGCCGTTCCTTTTTGATCTTTGTATTTCACTTCAACCAACTTTTTCGCGTTGTCCCACGCCCCGCCGGCATTGGCCATGAAAATCGCCTGAAACAACCCAAAGATCGCCAATGAGATCAAATACCCGACAAAAAAGAACGGATTAAAACAGGCAAAGGCCAACGTGCTCAAAAGAATCACCAGAAAGATATTCACCATGCTTTTCTGAACAAACTTTGTGCAAATTTCCACAACCTTCTTGCTGTCCTCAACCGAAGCCTTTGTCGCGCCTTCAAGTTTTATATTATCTTTAATAAAAGCGACCGCGTGATACGCCCCGGCCGTCACGGCGTGCAACGACGCGCCGGTAAACCAATAAATCACCGCGCCGCCGGCAATTAATCCCAGAAAAAACGGAGGATAGAGAAGAGAAAGTTTTTCGATATTCACCGTTAACCCGTGCGTAAGGATGACGATGATCGAAAAAATCATCGTCGTAGCCCCAACGACCGCCGTCCCGATAAGGACCGGTTTGGCCGTAGCCTTAAACGTATTACCGGCGCCGTCATTGGCTTCAAGATTATTTTTCGCTATCTCAAAATCAGGCGTAAATCCGAATTTTTCTTTGATCTCTGTCTTGATATTCGGGATTCCCTCAATGAGAGAAAGTTCATAAATGGATTGGGCATTGTCCGCGACGGGCCCGTAAGAATCCACGGCAATCGTCACCGGCCCCATCCCCAAGAAGCCAAAGGCGACCAGTCCGAAGGCGAATATCGCCGGCGCGATCATAAGATCCGCCAAACCCTGCAAACTTACCCAATACGACATCCCCATCAAAAACATAATCACCATCCCCATCCAGTACGCGCTGAAATTACCCGTTGTTAATCCCGCGAGAATATTGAGAGACCCGCCGCCCTTTTTAGAAAATTCAAAGATGTTTCTTACATAAATGGACTCCGTGGAGGTGAACACTTTGACTAATTCCGGAATCAAGGCCCCTGCAATGGTGCCGCACGAAATAATAGCGGCCAGCTTCCACCACAACGTTCCGCCGCCAAGCTCCGGGATTAAAAGATACGATGTGATAAACGTCAAGATAATCGATATGATCGACGTAATCCATACCAGCGAGGTCAACGGGATCTCATAGTTCATTTCTCGCGCATTTCCAAAACGGGCAAAGGAGATCATGCCATTGATCCAATACGCGAGACCGCTGGCGATAATCATAATCAGCCGCATAACGAAAATCCAGACAAGAAGCTGAACTTGAAGAACGGGTTCAGGGATAGCCACCAGGATAAACGTAATCAGAGCGACCCCGGTGACGCCATACGTTTCAAAGCCGTCGGCCGTCGGCCCCACCGAATCACCGGCATTATCTCCCACGCAATCAGCGATAACGCCCGGATTACGGGCGTCGTCTTCCTTAATATTAAACGCGATCTTCATGAGGTCAGATCCAATGTCCGCGATCTTTGTAAAAATCCCGCCGGCGATCCTCAGCACGGACGCCCCCAAAGACTCCCCGATCGCGAAACCTATAAAACACGGCCCCGCGTACTGAGGATCGATAAAAAGGAGGATACACAACATGATAAAAAGTTCGACGCTTACCAACACCATCCCAAGACTCATCCCCGCCTGCAAGGGGATAGAATAAACAGGATACGCTTTCCCTCTGAGACTGGCAAACGCGGAACAGGAATTAGCCATCGTATTAATCCGCATCCCAAACCAGGCGACAAAATAACTTCCCGCGATACCTACCAAACTGGAAGCAACGATCATCGCCACCTTCGCGGCCTCAAAATGACGCAACACGCCGAAATAACCGATAATAATAAGTCCTATGACCAGCTCCAGCCAAAGAATAAATTTTCCCTGCTCAATAAGATATGTCTTGCATGTGGCATAAATAAGTTCGGCAACCTCGCGCATAACTTCATGAGTTTCAATCTTCCTGATCTGAAGGAACTGGACCAGGCCGAAAAGAAATCCAAACCCGCAGATGATCATCCCCCAGAGAAGGATCGCGTGACCGTTCATTTTCAAGAACGTCTCCGAAGACAAATCCGGGATAATCAAATCCGCCTCGCTCGCCCAAACGGGCTGGGCGACGGCCATCAATCCCATCAGAATCATAAATAAAATTGTCCTAAAAAATCTTCCTTTTCCCGCGTCGAAAATGCGCATTATCATTTCAACTCCTCTCTTTGTTTTATATTATTAGCAGGCGTCATTATAACAACCACCCCCGCCCAACACCAGAGAAAATCAGGCTTTTTTTGGCTCTTTTTTTAGTTTTTCAAATACTTTCTCTGTTTCCCATTCATAAAAAAATGGCGAAGCATGCTTTTCAGGGGTGCTTCGCCACTAAAATCCGCCACTACCTATTGCTTCAACGACTACTGCATTAATTGTTGAGGAGGTCTTCTTTCTTTTTCTCAACATAATCTATGAGCCCTGCCAGGCGCTCAACTTCTAGTTCTAGATCTTTGCTATGACCACCGTACTCAAACCATACTTTATTATTCTTGTGCCATTCATAAAATTGTTTGCCGAGATCATGAAAAAAACGATTATTCATAGACGTTACTCCACGCAATTAAATAACGCACACAAGACACGCTTCGTCATGCCAGAAATTCTGCCCGCACCGTAAGCGGCATCATCGATGAAATCCCAAGGATGCACATCCTTGAGGTTGGTTTTAAACTGCTTTGTCACTTCCTTAAACATCGAAATTGTTTCCTCGGTGATCTTTTTGGTCTTGGGGCCTTTAACCTTATGATGATCGTCAAGAATGATGTTCGCAACGCGCTCCGCGCTGCGCGAAAAACTTTGACCAATTCCTGTCACGGATTTCTTTATGGCTGAGGCCTTTCGGTCTTGCCCTTTATTTCTTTTTTGTTTCGTTGCGCCTGCTATAGTTTCATTCACGGTATATGTCCGATTATAAGCCATAAATTTTTTACTTATGACGTTTATCTTTCTGACTTCTGCTGTTTGTCCCCTTGCCTCCCCTGCCCCGAACGACGCCGCGGGATGCGCTCTGCGCTTTTGGAAGGTTGTCCTTGTTTTTACGCTCGTGTTCCATGCGAAGATCACGCAAGAGGCGGGGATGCATATAACTCTCTTGAGCGAGCGCTTTCCATGGCCGCGTCTGGCGCTCACGCTCCGACTCGGACGCCGCGTAATCATATCCGAGATCGGTACCCGCCATGACTTTAAGCATCATGATAGCTTCTTTACGAATTTTAATATTCGGGGCTTCGAGTTTCGGCACAAGGTTAACGAAGGCAAAATGATTAGCCATTGACCCGAGTTTTCGGATCGCGATACGCGCGACACTCTCATCGCTGTCATTCGCTAAACTCGCGATGGCCGTCGCTTCAGGCTCCCCCCCTGTGTGCTCCAGATAGTTCACGATAAATCTGCGGACATGAGGGGCATGATCACCGATCGCTGATAGAACAACGTGCTTCGCTTCCACGGAGCCGAGTTTGACAAGCCCCATCATTCCCGCAAGCCGCAACGAAGAATTTTCGTCCGTTATAAACCGGCGGTAAAGGCCGACCATCGTCGGATAATCCAGCAGGCTCAAAAGAGACAGGAGTTGTCTTTTGGAAAATATATCCGCGTCCCTAACTAATTCATAGAGAAAGAGGACTGCCCTTTGGGGGGCATTACGGAAAAGGGTGTGCAAAACCGTCAGTTTCTCATCATTATCAGCGATTTCACTTTTCAACTTGCGAGAAGCGGTCTCAAAAAAACCGTAGTCATCTATGTCATCGGTGCCCTCTTCCGTTCCTTGTTCCGCTGTGGGAAATTCTTCCACTTCTTCTCCGGAAGATTCTTCAACGGCCGTTTTTTCTGAATTTTCCTCAAACGGGCATTCATCCAGGGTAGGCGATTCTGTGGAATCCTCCGACGAAGTTATAGGTTGAGGGACCGCAGACCTCAGGGCTTCCCGATCCTTTTCTTTCTCCCGGGCTAACCGACCCTCCTCAAGGTCTTTTTCGTACACCTCCTTGATATTCTTAAAAAGACCGACGACTTCATCGATAAGAACATCTATGCGCTTGGTTGTCTGGACCACATCCTGGTCGACCCGTGCGAGAAAATCCTCTTCGGTTTTCCATGATGTGCTTTCAGTGTTTTCGGTAAAGAATTGTTTTTTCTTTTCCATCATGAATTTTATCACCTCCCGTTTCTTCTCCATCAGTAAAGTAATCGTTTGTATCTTTTCATCCACGGCGGCCTGATAAGCCGCAGTCCTCTCACCGGTCACATGCAAAAGACCGCCAGAGATACAGTCGTTAAAATCCCTTCGGACCTCATGGAGGCTATTTGCAAGAAAACGGAGGTCGACCATCAGTTCAGTATATGGCTCCAGTTGGCCCCGCCGTTCGATACCAAGACTGTGTCGTCCTTTTTCTTCCGCAGCCGCCATTGGGCGATCGGAGCGAGAGGGCGGCGGAGTGCCGGATCCAGGCGATTTGGCCAAAAACACGTTCTTGACGCCCTTTAAAATCGCCGCCACTTTATTTTTTTGGGCTTTAGGTCTGGACGTGGCGACTGAAGGTTTGACCGCAACTTTCATCTTTGACGCTTTGGTTGGCGCTGTCCGCTGAGAGGTGGCGGAGAGGCCAAGTTTAGGTATTTCGACAGGCTCCGCGCGCCGCCTGAGCCTGTCCTGGGCCTTGGATTGAGAAAATCGAGGGGTTGGTTTCTTGTTAGAAATCTTCTGCGCGACAATATCTCGAATAAGTCTCTTGGCCTGCGTTGTTAATGCGCCGTCAGTTGGATCGAAATAGTAAGAAATAGCGCCGGCCTGAATATTCTCGTATAGCAATCTACCGAAAGAGGTAAACAGAGAATCTACCTGCGTGTCGCATTCCTTAAGAAGTTCCTGTGTCTTTTTTGTGATCATAATTTTTAAGTACTAGACCCTCTACACGTCCTTTACATCCTCGGTCATTTTTTCGATTTCTTTTTCAAGATCAACGTTGACCGGCGCCTCTTTTTTAACAGTTGTTTTGTTCCCAACCTTCTTAACCTGGCCTTTAGCTTTTCCCTTAATCATACCCTTGGCTTCTTTCTTCACCATCTTCGCCGGCGAAGAAAGAGAAGAAATTTCTTTTTTTTCTTGGCTTTCTTTCCTAGTTTTACTCTCGGCATGGCCTGTTTCGACGGATTCCATCCCCGCCTTAAAGGACTCCCCCATATCTTTCGTGCTTTTCTTAACGGTCTTTTCCACCTTTTGAAACACGTCCCCGGCCTTCTCGCCGACCGTCTCACACAACTCCTGTGTTACGGAGACCATCTCTTTCCAAGGTTTCGTTTTCGCGACCTTGCCGAGCCCCATGACCTTCCGACAAAGGGTCCCTGTGCCGTAAGCAACGCTTTTCATGAAATTTTTTCCTACAGCCTTTTTACTTTTTTCTTTTGTCATGCCGCCACCCCTTTTCGTCCCGGTATGAGTTTTTTTAATGCCTTCTCAGCCGCTTTTTTGACCTCTTCCTCTCTATCTGAAAGCAAATTTTTAATCGTAGTAAGCGCTCCTTCAGGCTTAACAACCGATAGCATTTCAATCAGGCTGATGCGTACATACGGACTCTCATCCGTCCATGCCATGATGGCCTTCCTGATGCCTTCCTCTCCGTGATAAATCCCCAGATACGTCACGGCCAGCCCTCGGATATGTTGATCGCTGTCCTTGAGGAATCTTTCAAGGATCTTGCGGTACTTATCGCTCCCATGTCTCCCGAGGCTCTTAATCGCCGCTATCCTGACCTTCGCGTCGGGATCGCTTAAGCCTAATTCAAGAAAATCTTTACTCTCACCTTCCTTCATCCGAGAGATATTCTTTATTACCGCCAATCGAACACGGCTGCTGACATCCTTCATAGCAAATTCGTACACTTTTCGGAGAGCCTCTTTCCCAGTAACATGCGCAATCTGACTGACGCATATTTCGCGCTCGCGCTCGTTGCCCTTCTTAAGATGCTCAAGGTTTTTTTTAAAAAGTTTTTTTTCCGCATCAGAAGCAAAAATTGCCGTTTGGAAAATATTTTCAAGGATATCTTCGTCCCCAAATCCCTCTCGTGCAAGCGGGACGCTCCTCACGCTTTCTTCTGCGACGGCCCTCTTCACTGCAACTTCTGCGGACACGCATTCCTCAGTGGCTGCCGCCGCGTTCTCCGCAGAAGGCAAGGATTCTTCTACGACGTTCTGGACTGCGCCCGGTGAAACGAAGTTTTTTTGTTCCTCCTTCTCGGGCTCAAGCACCTTCTCGCATCGAGACGCCTCTTTATCAGATTCTTCTTCAACAACTTCTGAATCCTCCGTCTCGATGGGCTCTTCAGGATCCTCTACTTTTGGGGGTTCCTCTCCTTGTGAAGTTTCCTCTTCCACCGGTCGTTTTTCTTCCTCTTCAACTTCACTTTCCCCCACGGGATGCTCGTCGTCGTAAATCTCTTCAAACTTCTGTATCCTCTCCTGTAAATAATCCAAAAGTCTTACGAGTTTTTCCACCTCTTTTTCTTTCGCTTCCCCTTCAGAGGTGCCGAGGAACCGTACATCCTGAGATTTATAAAAATGATACATTATTTCTCCAAACAAGAAAATTAATTTCTTCTGTTTGAGCTTTATTTCTTGTAAGTGTTGCGCCATCAAGTTTCTCCTTTTATTGTCACAGCCATACTCTTTCAATTATCCTATGCGTTCCTAGGGCTAAAACGGCATACAACATAAACGCCAGGATAGAAGCGGATGATGTCATATTCATGATCATCGTTGTCAGAAGCGTCAAAGGTTTTTGTAATAGGGCTCCCCAGGCATGCGCGAGGTTTACGAAATACACATTATTCACCGCCTCACTCCTCGGCAGGGAATCAACGGTGTTTAACCATGCCTGCCATGCGGCGTGCTCCTCTGCGGTTAGCCGCTTAACCCGCGACGGTTTCTCAAACTGCGCAACCTGGACCTTCCAGCCCTCGTCTAAAAGAAGCTCATCTTTCATCTCCACGAAATCTTCCGTCAACCCCTTAACAAATATCCTGCTTTCATAATCCGTAATCACAACCTGTTTTCCTTTGAACTGAACGCCAAAAGCTGTACCCCTTACGCCGGCAATGGCCACCGGCGTACGCACCTCGAAGGTCGAACCTTTCTCGAGTTGATTCAACTTTAGCATAATTTCCCCTTTATCCATGAACAGATTCGTCTGCTTCTTTATCCTGGCGCTTTCGAGGACGACCCTGGAATTAGCGCCAATCCTCATGACATCCTTCCTCATGTCATCATAAGCCACTTCGACAAAAGAACCATCGTCCGTCGTAATTTTATCCTGCGCGTTCAAAAACATGCCGACCTTCGGTGTTATTTTTTCATCAGCACGCTCGATCAAAACAGCACCTGACATCCTCAGGATATGGGCGTGATCCGGTGAATCATTGTAAAGAAAATTGACCGCCAAAAGGATTGCCAAAAGCGCGCCCCCAATTCTAATAAAAAGAGAATATCGCTCCATCAGTGAATCTTCCATTAATATCGGTCGGCTTTTCGCATGATTGACTGCCATTATTTTCCCCATAACATCTTCGAAAGCAGCGAGTTATCTTTGGACTTCCCCTTTCCCTTTACTTTACTTTTCGCTGCAGGCACCTCATCTTCCGGCTCTACGATCCCATCGGATACTTCAGACTGTTCTTCAGCCAGCATCACTGGTTCGGCCTCCCCCGAAGAAAAATATTTCTTTTGAGGATCAACTCCAACTCCCCGCAACTGAAAATTAAATTTAAAATCCTTCAACTCAAAAACGCGCTCAAGTTCAGCTTTAAGGACTTCCTCAATTTGGTTTAATTCCTGGTAAATCGAGGAAACGCCGTCAAGAGCGATGGCGATTTGAATCTCGATCTGTGTCCCTTTGCGTTCGAAATCAACGCCGATATCGCTCGCGCACGGATTCTGCTCGACGATCTGCTGGATAAAATTTCTGATTGCCGTCTGAGGAACATTTAAAGCTTTCCCGTTCTTTTCAACCTCGATCATTTGGGGTGCCGGTTTAGCCCTAGAGGAGATGACCAGAAGGATAAATCCTAAAAGGACAAAAAATAACCCTACCCCGGAAATTGTCGCGAGGGCTTTCGGAACCGCGATCAAATGACTATAAAACGCCCCAAGCCTCTCCGGGGAGAGACGGCCTAATCCGAAGGCGATAAGCACGAGACCTTCTAACATGCAGAGCGTCGCCGCAAACACCATAAATATTTTTATAAAAAAAGATTTCATCTCAATTCTTTCCTAAAGATCAAAAAGCAGCTCGCGGCACGACGGAGGGGTCTTAAGGCCCCCCTGCTTCTTCTCAATCCTTTCCTCAATGACTTTGGCTATCTTTTTGATATCCGCTTTGGGGCGCTGCGTATCCTGCCGGCCTAGTTTGATCGCGGCCACTAAAGACAGGACCTTAACCATCTCCGCAAAAGACATCGCCTCGCAGATTTGATGGATGTCCTCCCGGAGAGTCGTATCAACGTCGAGACCATCCAACGCTCGGACGAATGGCGAGTTTTTATCGAGCTTACTGATTCCCGCCCGCGCGGCCTCGCTCAAAAAGGAGACCAGTTGTTGCTTGAGTTGTGCCTTCATGATAATCAGGAGTTCGTGCGGAAAATACTCTCTTTAAATTCGTTGACTTTTTTTTGACTATCCCACCAAGACATCATAATCTTTATCATAAACGACGAAAAGGCGCTAATCACAGTTAGAGCACGAATTTATTTGGGTTGCCCAATAGGCGTAAAGCCTTCCATCTCACCTTCTCCGATTGTAAGAACACCTTGTTTTTTTCTCGAACTCCGCATGAAAGAAATCTTATAATCTTTTTCCGGAGGGGCCTTGGCAACAAGATCCTGGAAATGCGCAAGGCTGGTAATCTTTTTTGTATCAAATGAGAGGAGAATATCCCCGGCCTTTAATCCTGCCTTGTCCGCCCATGAATTCCCCATCACGCCGGTGATTTTGACCTTGCCTCCACCAACGGGGATGACCTCAGCACCCATTTGTTTTATAAGCACAGGCGCCTGCTGTCCCGGGAAAAGAACCGGTGCGCCGGCCATCGCTGCCTGCTGCATCATGCCGCCCTGATAGGGATAATACCCTTGACCACCCTGGTTAGGGTAATACCCTTGACCCTGTTGCGGTAGCGGATAATACGCGGCAGGTGAATACGCGCTTTGCTTCAACATGTCCGCCGTGGTTATCTCATGCAACGTTTCTTCAACCGCATACTGTGCCCTATCGTTACTAAAGAGCGCTATAACGAGCATGACGAGAAACGCCACCCCACATATACTTATAATAACTTCCTTCTTCATCATCACTCCTTTTTATCAGAAAGCCTTCAGCTTTCATCTGGAGGCTAATAACGATTACCGCTAATTACGTGCCTTGCGGGTGATCCTGACGGCCTAACAAAAAATAAAGGATCATCCCTATCAAGGGCAGAATAAAAATCAGTACGCTCCAGAGAATTTTTTTTGCCATCGGCAGATATCCACGTAACACATCCACAATGACGCCAATCACCAGAAGAACGTAAAAAACGCCTAATAAAGATTCCATGGCTTTCCCTCCTTCTTTTTATTGTTGTTGATCCTTACGGCGCTAAAAATAATTTTATGGCAAGCACTACCAAAATAATTACGAACAAATAAAGCGTTACTTTCGTATTTAGCTTCGGCGCAATGCGCGCGCCGGCCTGGGCGCCAGCCACTACACCAATCCCCATCCAAAGGGCCTCGGCATACATGACATTACCCAAAAAAACATGGGGCAAAAGAGCGATCGCGCAGGTAAGCAGCGTTACAAAATGGCTCGTCGCCGTGGCGACATGCGAAGGATAATTCAAAAGAAAAATCAGAATCGGCACCTGAAACACGCCTCCGCCGATACCTAAAAACCCGCAAAAAAAACCCAGCAAAATGTTCATCGATATGCCCAGTCCATCGTTCGCGTAAAAATCATACTTGACACCGAATTGGTCGATGAATTTCACCCGTCGGAACCCTGAGGCCTTAGCTTCTTTAAGATATTTCTGCTTTTGATCGGTTGTCTTATCTATCCTGCCGACGCTAAAAAAAGTATACACGGCTAAAAAAATCAAAAAGATTCCGAAGATATGGTCAAAAAACGTAAGATTAACAAGATGATGGGTAAAGCTGGATATCAGGGCTCCCGGCATTGCTGCGAGCGTAAACTTTATACCGCCCGTATAATCTATCCTTTTTTGCGCGGCATATCCGGCGCATCCGGATGAGGCGTTTAATAAGACGATAAAAAGCGATGTGGCAACAAGAAGCTCATTCTCCCACCCATAAAAGAAAACCAAAAGCGGCAGAATAATGGGTCCCCCGCCTATTCCGACGATCGTTCCATAACAGCCGATAGCCAAACCCGTTATAAGTAAAATCCACCAGGCCGGTTGATCAGCAGCGACGGTCGGGGAGAGCTGTCCAGCCGGTTGCGCGATGGCCGGAATCTGCAGAGACGGCGGGACACGCGATGTGGATGAGCTAAACATCGCAAAAAGGGCAAGGATCACGAACAAACCCGTGAGACCTATCTTTGTATAATCTGTCCAATCGTATACAACCTCATTCTTAACGCGCATGCTGTAAATCTCCTTAAGGGATGATGCTTAAAAATATAATGTAAAAAGTCGAGAGCACAAGAATGACAATCGTTATCGGTATTCCCAGACGGCTGTAATTAGCGAAGGTCAGGCCTTCCTTTTTCTTCTGATCCGTCCCCAGTTCCTCAGCAAGAGTCTGAGCTATGATGCCCGCGCTGGCGCCTGAAATACACGCGCAGGCCCCTGCTATTGATCCTAAATTTAAAGCCCACCACACAACATCCGTAAAATCCGCGAATCCTGAATGCATGACAATAGGGACAAGAAACGCCGATGCCGGTCCGGAGCTCATCAGCGCCGTAAGAAGCGTCGTTACCAACATCAAAAAGATCGGATACAGAATCTTATTGCCCATCGACATCGCGATGAGACCATCAGAAACAACCTTTAGAAGTCCGGAGTACAACGCGCCGCCGACGATCAAAAAGAGCGCGAAAAAGAATAATATGTCCGTGAGGCTTATCTTTTTTATCACCTCTTTGGCCTTTTGGTTCTCGATGGCCAAAAGGATAAAAGCACCGCCCATGGCTATCGGCGCAAGATGTATCTTAAAACTCGGTAAAACTATAAAGGCCAGAAGAACACACCCCAAGATAAAAAGGACTCTTTTAATGTTAGGCCAATCCATCTTCATGGCGCCAACTTCTTGTTCGACTTTGCTGAGGAATGCTTTCTCCAGTTTAAGAGACTTGACTTTTCCCTTATGCCGCAACTCGAAAAACCACAGATACCAGAGAAAAACAGCTAAAAACACAGCGCATATAGGTCCCATGACGATGAGAAAATCCATGAACGTTAATCCCGCGCTCGAGGCCATCAGCATATTGGAAAAATCTCCAATCGGGGTAATGTTTCCGCCGATAACGGAAGAAATGATTTCAGCAATAACAACGGTGACAGGCTCGAAGTTCAATCCCCGCGAGGCATAAATTGTTATGGGAATAATGACCAAAATAACCGACATATTGTTAACCAGCGCTGACGCGATAAAGGTCATGATACACAAAGAGAGGATCACCTTGACGGAGTCGGCTTTTGACGTGATGATGATTTTCTTTGAAACATACTCAAAAAACCGTAAATCCTCGAGAAATATGGTGAAAATACTCATTCCCATAAAGATGAAAATCGGGCTCATCCGGATAGAGTCGAACGCCTCGGTTTGGTTATAAAAACCAAAAACCGAACCGGCGACCAGCATAAGGACCGCGCCCAGCGTCACACACACCGTACGATTAAAGAGATTTAAGAAAAGCATGGAAAAGGTAATAAAGACAATCACCAGGACGACTAATATATCCCTGCCATTGGGCCCAAAGATGTCGATGCCGGCATGGACGGGAATTTTATCGGCCATATTCATGATTCTGCCATTACGCCAAATAACAAAGCTGACCTTCTCACTTGGCTTACTCTGTGACATCAAATACGCGAGGTGATTGGCGGACTGGACATCAACGCCATTGTATTCGAGGATCACATCCCCGCGCCTGATATCGATAAGACGCCTGGCCGACCCTTTCGGGACATTGTTCACTAAAACCCCGCCCACATTAGAGAGATTAAATTCCTTGGCGATGATGGTATTGACGGTAATGACATCAAATTCAAGGGCATTGGTGCCGCCGGATTGAACCAGACGCGGTTTGCTGGATCGAGGCATATTTCTGGTATCTATAAAAAGCGCCGCGAGCACAACAATGACAACCAGGGCAATGGCCGCCTCCATAAACGGAAAACTCTTGAAACGCTCCAATTTATCTTTTTGCAAAGATCTTGACCTACTCAAAGCCATTGTTTTCTCCCGTCATTTTTCCTCATTTCCTTTTATGTGTGAAGGGAATGACCTGCCTCACCTGATTCGGCGGCCTCTCATCAATTCGTCGATTTCTCCGCAGAATCGACTTGCATGGGAATAGGTTCTTTGAAATTTGGATCAATTTGTATTCGAACCGGTGTTTTAAGATCTTGATCCAGTTCCGCGTAATGAAACATTTCTTCCTTATATCCAAATATAAACGCGAAGAAACTCGCCGGAATCTGGCGAACACAAGCGTGAAAAACGCTGGCAGCCTTGTTATACTCCATGCGGCTGGCGGCAATGCGGTTTTCACTCTCAACAAGCGCGTCCATCAATTTCTGAAAATTAGCGCTTAATTTAAGATCAGGGTACGCTTCGGCAATGGCCATGAATTTAGAAAGGGCATCTTCGATATTCCCCGCCTTCATTTTAGCCAATTCATTAAGGCCGTTCTTTTCGATCGCATTCAGGATCCTATCCGTCTTTTGCAAGGTGTCTGCCCGCTTGTCCGCCATATACTGGTACATCATACGTTCATGCTGCGCATAAACAATAATCGTCTTGGCCAGATTAATCGCAAGATCTTTTCTCCTCTGGAGCTGTACCTCGATTTGGTGTTGCTCCATTTCTGTAAACCGCGAAAGTTGAATAAATTTGTTATGGTAATAAACGCCCAGGAGTATCATCACCACGGCCAGCAGAGAGGCCACAAGTCCTTCTTTCCTTTTTAAATTACTGAAATTGATTTTTTGCCACCTATGTTTTCTTACCGGTTGGAACTCTTCCAAATCATTGGCAAAAAGTCTCTTGATTGTCTCTGATATCATCCTGCTCATGGGTTTTTCTCCCGCCTTTTTTATTTTTTCATAACTGCCCGCAAAACACGTTCA
>Ga0154332_107_pt1 | contig 133212 bp, 113 predicted proteins | sample RifGroA2_FD_115860 | JGI IMG/M metagenome (GOLD analysis project Ga0154332, IMG submission 115860) | Omnitrophica WOR_2 bacterium GWA2_45_18 | reverse complement strand
CAAGAGCTAAAACCGGTTACCTCTATCATTCGTGAAATAATCATTCCCGAGATTGAAAAAGAAGTGAACGAGGGAAAGAACTTCGCGCCGTTAAGACAGATCTATTATTCCCTTATCCTGGCCAAGTGGTACAAGGAGACCGTTAAAAACAGCCTATTGTCCAAGGTGTATGTGGACCAAAACAAGATCACCGGTGTGAATCTGGATGATCCGGCGATGAGAGAAAAAATCTACGACCGTTACATGGAGGCGTACAAAAAAGGCGTGTACGATTACATCAAAGAAGACTACGACGCGGTAAGCCAGGAAGTGATCCCCAGGAAGTATTTCTCCGGCGGTGAGGTCTTCCACACCATCCCGCTTAAAAGAGATCCGGCCGCGCTGGTTAGTGATCTGACCACCGGCAAAGGCGCGACCATGACCGTGGATCTGGCGGTGCTGAATGAACCCAATAAGAATGCCGGTATCAAGGACAACGCTTTGTTAATTAAAGTCTATGATGAGACCAACCATCTTGTATCGAAAGAAATCACAGATTTTGACGCCGAGATAAAATCTATGTGGGAGCAAAAACGACAGGAGGGTGTTCTTAAGAATGATGTATCAAAGATTCAAAGAATGAGAATAGGAAATTTCCAGATCAGATTTAAAGAGGACAGTCCTATTAATACGGTTTTAAAGCAGCCCCTCGGAATAGTAAAGAGGGCTTTTAATGAAGCTGAATTTAATTTTAACAAAATCGCAATCATGGATCAGCGACTGTTTCAAATAGATCTCAACGGTAATGCCGCCAGAATCCATGTGGATAATGGCCCTGATTATAAGTATCATTTTCTTGTTCTTCCAGAAGCGGAAAGGAATCATTCCCAGCTCATCCAGGGGCATCATATTCTCACACTCTTAAAATTGATGCGTTTCAGTGGGAGCCCCAATCTTAAGTTCGCGCACAACTCCTGGGGCGGTGGGGCGGCGGTCAACCATTTGCATATCCATGGGATCTATTACCCTGAAGGTGTTATGCCGGTAGAAAACGCTGGGTTGGAACAAATCCGTGTTTATCCGTCAAATGTGACTGTCAACAAACTTGTTGATTATCCGGCCAAGGGATTTGTTTTTCGAGGAGAGGACATAGTAGCCCTGGCAGAGGTCTCTGGTAATTTTATTAAAACTCTTCAGGAGAAAAATATCCCTTACAATCTCTTTATCTCCCGACAAGGTATTTATGTCCTGCCGCGCCGTTTTGGTACTGTAAAAATAATGGGCCAGGAATTAATCTTTGGTTATCAGGAAATGTCCGGTGAGGTCGAATTGCCCAAGGAATTGTTTGAGAGAATAAAAGGACTTGAGGAAAAAACGGCCCGCCAAATTCTCGCGGAGGCCATCAGAGCGGCCAGTGTAGACGACGACTTTTCAAATGATCTGGCGGTGCTGACACCGGGGGAACAAGATAGGAAGACGTTTGCATCGAACCTTGAAAACGATGATGTGCCGATTGTTCTGGGTACAGGGATTGAGGAGCAGAAGAAATTATCTGAAACCATGAAAAATTTTTCCAACCTCAATTCAGATCAGGCCTTGCTGGTCGAGATCCTGGGTGGAGTCGCAGGGGCGGGTGTTGGCTTGGCAGTGTGGTATCAAATCTGGATCCGATACACGGTAAAGGGGAATTTGCACCGGTTGAAAAGTGACTCCTTTGAGGTTCGTGAAGCTGCTATACGATTTCTTGAAGATTTAAAAGATGAGCGGGTTGTTGAGCCACTTATTAAAATGTTGGACGATAATACCCACGATCCCTATGCAATTAGAGTCCTCGAAAAGTTCGGAGATGAGCGAACAACTACACTGTTAAGCGAAGCTTTAGAAGAGGCCAAAGTTCGGTTAGCAAGCATACCCCCTAAAATTAGTGAGACAATTTCAGTAGAAGATTGGGATGACGTGACAGTTGACGGCGGGGGCTTTTATATGTTTGGAAGAAAATTGGAAACAAGAATAATTCCTAATCCAGATTACGTGTCAGTTCAAACAAAAATTCTCAATCTTATATATCTTCTTGTAGTGGTAGAAATTAATAAAATATTTCATGAACGCGAACTGTTGGACAGCCCAGCGACAAAGAAGATTAAATTGTTTTCTCTCCCGGCAGGTGACACACAGTCAATCATTGCGTTGATCAAGCCTGAGATTTCTCAGAGCAAAGAGGCCATTCAAGATACGCTCTCATTTTTTTGGAAACAGGGGTACACTTTGCAAAACATGACGCTCTGGAAAGGGGAGGCGCTAAAAGAGATTATCCCGCGCCATTATGGGCTGACGGCGAAGGTGTCCGTGGAAGGCAAGAAATATCTGGACAGTGACAAGGCGGCCAAACAGGCATTTATGAGTAAATTTAACTCAAACGACGACAAATATAGGAATTTGGTTATTAAAGGCGGGCAGGAATTGATAGATGAGGGATACACTCTTGAAGAAGTATCCAAGGCATGGAGAGAAGCGAATCAGGATAAAAGCAATCCAAGTTTTCAAAAATTAAAACCTGAGGTCTACGCGGCGAAAGTGAACTTAAGAGGTCAGGAGATGTATCTGCTGAATGGGCATTATCCAGCGATGTTGGCGCATTTTACAAAGCCTGAAGCTGTGACGGTGTCGTTTGAATTGATTCCAAGGAGTAGGGAGGCGGTTCCTTTGACTCAGCTTAAGGCATCGGTAGGTCCCTCTAATATTTTTCAAGCCTCTATGGAAACTTTGAGAGGTCAATTATTCAATAAGAGAGCTGAACTTGGGATCAAGGATCTCATGGAAACAAGCGTGACGATATTGAACTGTGTCCATCTTTCCGCCTCATGGTTGGATGCTTTACGCGAGTCTACTTTGTGGGGAGGGGAACTGGAGAAACAGCCGCTGGCTCTCAAATTAAACGCGAGTGGTGTGTCTATTGAACGCCTTGAGCAACTCTTGGCTGAGAAACCTCCAGGGGTTTTTGATGGGGCAGAAGAATTAACGTCGCAAGAAGAGGTGGTTGGTTTAGTACTTAAGCAGGAAAATATAAAATCAGACGCAGGTAAGAAGGATTTTGCCTCTATTGCCCAAAAAGAACGCCTCGCTTCCACTGAAGACGTCGGCGGGATTGACATGAATTCGATCGACCTCAACCGCCAGGGCGCGGGGGCGGAGATTCAGTTTGATCCGTCGGTGATGTCGTCCATTCTTGAGAATGGGGTGGAGGGTTTCCGGCCGGTCATCATCAACTTCACGCCCATCACCAGCATCCTGCCGCTGTTGGGGCTGGAGCCTAAGGAACGCGAAGAGTCGTATGAGGTTTCCAGGTCGAATTGATTGGTTCGGTTGATTCTCACAATTATGCCTTAGATAGCATTGACATAGTATTGTTATATGCTATATTTAGCATGTAATTAGTGTGTTTATATGCTAAAGGAGGCATAATTATGAATTATTGGGATGCGAAGGTTATTCGTGAGCAGTTGGATAGGAAATTAGAGTCTTTAAAGGATTTCGCAACATCGGGTATGCCAAAACAGGGGTGGATCAGGACCATTCGCGATGCCGTAGGGTTATCAGCGCGGCAGTTAGGGGAAAAGGCCGGGATAGATCAGTCGCGGATTTCCCGCCTGGAGAATGCCGAAAAAGACGGAAGTTTAAAGCTGTCGTCTCTGCAAAAAATTGCCCAAGGCTTAAACATGAGGTTTGTGTATGGCTTTGTGGCTGAGGATTCATTGGAGCAGATGGTCCGAGCGCAGGCGAAGAAGATTGCTTTAAAACGGCTCAAACAGTTGAACGCTACGATGCGACTGGAAAAGCAGGGTATTCCCGAAGAGGAACAACAAAAGGTTCTTGGTGATATGGTCGAGAAAATATTGATTGACCAGCCGAAAGATTTCTGGGATGCGACGGATGAATGATTTTCATTCCCTGAACGGAGCTACACCGCTTGAGCCTGAGGAGATGGACGAGTTAAAGATTGGGCACATCACCACACGAGAAGAGCTGAATCGTTTTGAACAGGACAATATTCATGAAGCCCTTCAGTGGCTGGAGGGGCGGCGCCGGGTAGATATCTTGACGGAGAAATTTATCAAAACCCTGCACCAGAAAATGTTTGGAAACGTTTGGCGTTGGGCCGGGACCTTCAGGCGGTCAGGAAAGAACATCGGCGTGGATTGGGTACAAATTCCCGTTTCTCTGCATACATTACTGCAGGATGTCCGGTATTGGATCGAGCATAACACTTTCCCAACGGATGAAATTGCCGTACGCTTTCACCACCAATTAGTCTCGATCCATTTGTTTCCTAATGGGAACGGACGCCACGCGCGTCTGATGACGGATGTGCTACTCAAGGATGTCTTGAAACAAGCGCCTTTTACGTGGGATGTGATAGATATTGATGTTGAAGACGAGGTGAGAAATTTATATCTTAAAGCTTTAAGGGCGGCAGACCATGGGGACTATTCGATGTTGTTGGAATTTGTCCGCTCAAATCAGAGAAAAATATGAGGAAAAGAAACCTTCATCCTGCCGCTGTTGGGGCTGGAACCGAAAGGACGGGAAGAAAGATTCAAGGTTTCAAGAGCCTCGTACTGAATAGTTTTTGGTTCCTTGCCGGTTTTCCACAAAAAAGTGAGTATTTCATAGACGTTCAAAGACCCGGCGTGATACAATTCGACAAAATTATTCTTATTGTTTTGAGAAAGGAATCTGGATGTTGACAAAAAAGGACGTAATTCACATTCTCAAAGAGGAGCAAGGGGTTTTGAGGCAACGATTCGGAGTCAAGAGGATGGCTATATTCGGCTCATTCGCCACGGATACGGCAACCGGGGAAAGTGATGTGGATATTTTTCTTGAGTTTGAAAAACCCATCGGACTTAGATTTATGCAATTGGCGGATTATTTGGAAAGCAAGTTAAGAAAAAAGGCTGATATCTTAACCCCCGGCGGGTTGCAGGGAATAAGGATAAAAAGAATCGCGGAAGAGATACGGCGGAGTCTTGTTTATGTCTAGGAGAAGTAGTGTCGAATTTTTGCAGGATATTCTGGAAGCGGTGAAGCGGATTGGGAGATATGGGCAGGATTTGTCATATGAGAATTTTATGGAAAACATTAAGACGCAAGATGCCGTCGTCCGCAATCTGGAGATCATCGGCGAAGCCGTAAAGAATATTCCCTTTTCGCTGAGAGAAAAATATCCTGATATCCCGTGGGCAGAAATGGCTGGGATAAGGGATAGATTGATTCATCATTATTTCGGTGTCAATTTTATATTGTGTGGGACCTGGTAAATGACACGCTACCGGAATTATCCGGACGACTTCAAGAAATTATAGATGAAGAAAAGAAATAGCCTTCGGTCTTGCCAATCTTAATCTACCCTTTATTTTCCTTTAAAAAGTTTCATTCATTCCCACTTGGAGGCTGGGTTGCTTTTTGTGCATAAGCTTATGAAAGTCTCTCGTCGTGGATAAGAAAAGCGGCGATGTGTTTGGCGTAGGTGTCAAAATCGGTCAGGTTGTGTTGCAGGAAATGATGAACCCTGGCTAGATCCACTTCAGCGTATTCGTGAACCAGGATATTACGAAAGCTGGCCATCGGCATCAATTTGGCGGCGAAGTCTTCAGGAAGGATGTGCTGTTCTCCCAGGATGGAGAGTGCTTCTCTGGCCTCTTGAGGTTTTCTTAACTTCTTTTCACTGATGACCAACTCTGCTGTATCAAGCACACTTTCAATCGAGAGTTGAAGATAATGCAGGAGTGCCCCTTGCAGGGTATAGTCTTGCTGAATCTCCGTCACTGAATGTTTTTGATAACTTCTCAGATAACCGGTGTACTCCCGCAATTTTTCCAGTTTATGATTGATGGAAATCCGGCTGATCATCAAAGGCCACCTTTAGCGATATTTTCAAGATTTAACTGGATATGCCGCTGGTCATAATACTGGCGGTCAAAAAAAAGACTCATGCTCTTGGCCTCAAAGTGAATGCGGGCAGATGCGTTTTTTTCATCGAGAATGATGCCTTGATAGATAACGCTGTACCGCAGCGCCAGAGGGCTGTCATTAAGGACAATAAGGTCAATGTTGTCGGCATGTAAAATACTACTGATCTCGCCCATCAGTTTGAGACGCGAGTCGAACCTTTGATCCGCTGAAAGATCCTCTTTTAGATAGACAGCTACATCTAAATCGCTTGAAGGCCCGCCTGTTCCTTTGGCGAGAGAGCCAAAAATATAGGCAAAAAGAACAACATCTCTTTGAGAGAAGAAGGCCGTTAATTTCTGGGTCAGTTCAGGCAGGGACAGATTTGTCATTTTTTAAACATCGTTTAAATTTAGAACAAGGTATGGTTTCATTTGGTTTGAATTTTAACATAGAGTCCTGAATAAAACATAACAAATTCTTACGTTCCTGATTTCTTCCTTTCCATGAACGTCGTCTCATTGCGTAAAGACAATATCATCGAGATAAATGGTAGCGCCGTCGGGGTTTTCCTTGGCCTTAGCGGTCACATTAAAGCCTCCGATAATGTGCGACAAGTCTTTGCCGGCCAGATTAATTTGATACTGTTTCCATCGGGGTGTTAATACCACTTCCAGGACCGCGGTATCCGAATCCCCATGTTTGGGCCCGACGATACCCCCCACACGAAAAATCATTTTCTCTCCACCATTTTGTCCCCGGGCGAAAAAAGTAAGCCTTCCCATGCCTTTGAGATGATGGCGTCCCTCCAGCGCGCCCCAATTATTGACCGGATATTGCCAGTAAATTCCAGCCCATCCGTTGCTGTAGGACATCTTGGCATTGTAATGGACTTTCACGCAGGTTTTTCCGCTGTAAGGATTCTCGGTTGATGCGGAATTAAACGCAAGATCCTTGACATCGCCCATCCAGCCGCTCGCCATAAACCATCTGAAGAAATTGTCATGATAAAGAGATAATTCGTCGGTGTTCCCTTGGGCCGAAGGTATTCCCGCAAACAAGAGGCAGGCCACCAAAAGCAATTTTTTAAGGATCCTATTTCGTTTCATGATGCTCACCCCCTAATCCCTGAATTTTGTGAATTATTTTAAAATTTCTCACTCCTATTTCTCTTCCCATCTTTATTATACTGCCATCGAAGTTTAATCAACAGGGATGATTGCAGGGAATGGGCCGCGCATGAACCCTCTTCCTTAGTAAAGTTTTAAACGGATATTCCCGCCGTGGCTTGGGTCAGGATATCCCGGGCCAGGGCCTTGCCGATTTGTTTGATTCCGGCGAGTTCATCAAGCGAGGTGTGTTTTAAAGCCGAGAGATTTTTAAATCCGTGGTCAAAGAGGCTGCGCGCCCGGACACGGCCGACGCCTTTAAGCCGGACAAGATCCAGAAGTTCTTCCTTGATGCCGTAACGTAGGCGGGTGCTGAGGTTTTCCAGTTGAAAGGTGAGGGTTTTTTTTCGGAAAAGTCCGGCGATCAGGCCCGCGGCGTGCAGGAGCCATTGGCCGGATTCGACATGACGGTACACATCCCCCGGTCCTACGCCGAATTTTTCGCAGAGATCTTCTTCCCGGTCTTCTTCAATCCATTGCAGGAGCATCCAGGTTGTTTTGAGCGAGGAAAGATAGGCGGAGTAATCTTCAATAGCCCCGCAATTCTCCGGTGTCAAGAGAAGATCCTCCCGGGTATGCGAGGCAAAGGCCTCCAAACCTTCCATATCTTTTTTTCCGACATTAAGGGCCGGTCCATCAGGGCAGCAGCAGATCAGATGAAGCGTTCCGATGGGGGAGAAGGGTTTATCGGCAGTGATCAGATGAAGTCCGTCGCGCAGGGTAATGCTGGAAACGGGATCGATGTAAAGACGGCTTGTCAGACTTCCGAAAGGGGTGGCAAAAAATCGATACCCGCTTTTTTCAATGAACCCTTCGCGGTGCAGGAACTCAAAGATGTTGCCAATGAGATCCAGTAGGTTCAAGACGAGTTTTTGGTGATGCAAGAATGTGTGGGTAATAAAATCAAACATGCCCTGGACGTCGTGGACATATCCGCCTGCGATCGAAGCCAGGATGTGGGCGCGCAGGGCGGCTTCATCTCCCAGTTTGGAGGTGACCGGTTCGGGTTGGGCGTGGATATATCTTTCAAAGAGGGTTTCGGTTTCGCTGAGCGTTTTGGCGATGAGCACGGCCTCGCCGTATGTGTCGTATTGCGGACGTCCGGCGCGGCCGGCGCATTGCTTGTATTCGGACGTGGGGATGTAGGCTGAGCCAATGCCGTTTTCAAACCGTTTGCAGTCGCGGATGATCGCGCGCCGTGCCGGCAGGTTCACCCCGGCGGCCAGCGTTGGGGTGCAGCCGATGACCTTGATGAGATTGGCCTTAAAGTTCATTTCAATAAGTTCCCGTTGATGCGGTTTAAGTCCGGCGTGATGGAAGGCGGCGCCATGCGTGATAACGTCGGCTAATTTTTGGCACATCTTGGTGGCATCGGATTTGGGTCCAAGGATTTTCTGGGAGAGCTGGGCCAGGCGCTCTCTTTCTTCCGGCGTCAGTGTCTTGGCCACGCTGGAACAGACTTCCCGGCTGACCGCCTGGGCCGAACGCCGGGAATTCACAAAGATCAGGACCTGCCCTTTGCCGCGCAGGGTGTCCAGCGTCAGCTTGCTGACATCATCGGGCGCGTCCTCGGTGATGAGGCGGGTCCCGTCATGATCGAACCGGATGCGTTCATTGAAATACACCCCTTCCTTCAGCGGAATGGGCCGCCAGGGACTGACGACAAGTTCGGCGTTGAGCCAGGCCGCCATTTCCTGCGCGTTGCGTACCGTGGCGCTCAAGGCCAGGAGTTGGACGCTGGGGTTCAGTTGTTTAATACGGGCGGTCAGGATTTCCAGGGTCGGCCCGCGGGAGCCGTCATTGATAAAATGGATTTCATCCAGAACAACCACGGATAAGGCGTCAATCAGCCATTTGGCCCTTGAGCGCAGAAGCGAATCGACTTTCTCGGCGGTGGCCACAATGATGCTGTAACGGTTGAGGTGCGCGCTCGGCGAGTCGATATCGCCGATCGCCAGGCCGACCTCGATACCCAGTGGACCATATTGATCCTTGAATTCATTGTATTTCTCACTGGCCAGGGCCTTGAGAGGCGCGATGTACAGACACCGTCCTTTGTGATGGACGATGGAGGAGAGCATGCATAATTCCGCGATCAGCGTTTTTCCGGCCGCCGTGGGCACGGACATCAGGAGGCTATTGCCGTTTAGGACACCCTTTTTGATGGCCTCGGCCTGAGGCGGATAAAGGTCGGTGAACCCTTTGGCCAGGAAAATTTGTTTGATCGCGTCCGGAAAGCGGTACTCTTCAAGAACTTTTTGAATTTTCATGATGGTTTTTTCTAACATAAATCAAAGGCGCCGTCAAACGCTTAATGCGCTTAATGCGCGAATCCTCGCCTATCGAAGGGGATGAAATTTTAAGGAGAACTCACGCTAAATACGAGATTTTAATGAGATTTTATAGAGAAATCATCTTGTATTTAAGGGCAATCCATGTATGATTTAGACTGAGTTAAGAAAAGGGTTGCCATGAAGATCGTGATTCAGAGGGTTAAACAGGCAGAGGTCGAGGTTCATTCCAAGGTCGTCGGAAAAATATCTAAAGGGTTATTGATTTTTTTAGGCGTCGGCCAGGAGGATACACCGGCAGAGGCGGATTATTTTGCCGGAAAAATTGTTCAATTAAGAATGTTTGAGGATGACAACGGCAAAATGAACCTTTCGGCGTTAGAAACCGGGGCCGAGCTTTTAGTCGTCTCGCAGTTTACCCTTTACGGAGACTGCCAAAAAGGCCGCCGGCCGTCCTTTGATCAGGCCGCCGAGCCTAAAAAAGCGGAGACGCTGTATCATTATTTTGTTGAGCAGTTACGCAAGCATCCTTTAAAAGTCGAGACAGGGCAGTTTCAGGCCATGATGGATGTCAAGCTCGTGAATGACGGGCCGGTCACGTTTATTTTGGAGAGCGCGCCATTGAAAGAAAAGCCGCGGGGGCGCAAGATTCACGGAGCAAGTCACGCGTCATGAGACTGATCGACACGCACGCTCATTTGGATCATGTGCAAAATCTTGAGGCGGCGCTGGAACGGGCCGCGCAGGCCGGTGTGGAAGGAATTGTCGCGGTCAGCACCAACTTAGCCGCCTCCCGGAGAAATCTTGAGATCAAAAAGACTTATCCAAACCCGAGGCTTTATCTCGCCATGGGGATTCATCCCTCCGACGCGGATGGGCAGGAACTGGAAGAGTGCGTGGATTTAATACGCGCGCATGTTGACGATCTGGCGGCCATCGGCGAGATCGGCCTGGATTTCTGGTACAAGGACGTGAAGAAAGAGGAAGGCAGGAAAGACGAACAGCGCAGGGTCTTTGAGACTCTGCTGGATCTGGCCCAAGAACTAAACCTGCCGGTGGTGGTTCATTCCCGGGGGGCATGGCAGGAATGCTACGCCATGGTCAAAGAAAGGCGTTTGAAAAAGGCGGTTTTCCACTGGTACAGCGGGCCGTTGGACGTTCTGGACAAGATTTTGGCGAAAGGTTATTACATCTCGGCCACGCCGAGTCTGGCGTACAGCTCTCAATTGCGTGAGGCCGTCAGCCATGCCCCGGTGGAACAAACATTGATTGAGACAGATTGTCCGGTGTATTACCGTTCCTTGGAACCGTCTCAGGATCAAAAGGGTGAGGCCTCGGAGGGTTTTCAGGCGGAACCCAAAGACGTTTTTAAGACATTACAAGCTTATTGCGCTTTGAAGAAGATGGAGGAAGAGGCGGCGGCGGAAATTCTTAACAGGAACGCGCGGGAGTTGTTTGGGATAGAAGGATAAAGGATAAAGGATAAAGGATAAAGGGATGAAGGAGAGGCACATGAAAAAAATAAGTATTATTATTCTTTGTTTGCTGGTTTTCCTGGGTGCCGGCCTGGGGGTTTATTTCTATTCGCAAAAAGGCAAATTAGCCGTCGAGGATGTCTTGGCGGAGGGGCCGTTGGCCTACATCCATTTTTCGGATATTCAAAACAACGTGAAGGAAATTGCCGCGTCTCCCGTCTGGCAGAGCCTTAGCGGTCTTAATTACGACCGTCTCCTGAGCTCGGGGCAAATAAGTCAGGAACAAAGGGAATTCATTGAATCGGCCAAGGCACGGTTTATGGACGTCACGACGCATCCGCTGTTTCAAAAAGTTTTCGGTCAGGAAGTCGCGCTCGCGGTTTATCCCGCGGATATTGATCTCATCAGCTTATCCAGCATGGACATCAGTTCATTAGCCGGTTTTATGGAAAAGGCCTTGTCCAGTATTGTGCTGATTGCCCGTATTCCGCCGGATGTTCAAATGGCTGAGCTCTTCACGGGGGTGGTCCGTCAATACGGCGCGGACGTGACTACCGAGACCCTGGATTACCGTAAACAGAAGATTCATATTATTCATTTTCAGAGCCTGAACATGAAGGTGGCGTACGTTCGTGTTAAAGATCTATTGATCCTGGGGGTGGGAGAAAAGGCGGCCAGGATGAGTTTGGATGTGTTGGGTAAAGATAAGCCTGCTTTGACCGGTGACCCTCTTTTTAAACAGGCCCGGACGGCGTTTATCGACGCCGGCGGGATGACAGGGTATTGGAACTTGGAAAAATTCTTTGCCCTGCTCAAAGAGCAAGCGAGCGCGTTCACGAGTTTAGCTTCTCAGGAAAAGGGAACGGAGCGCCTGGATGACCCGGTTCAGGATGTTTTAGACGCCAATGCCGGATTTAAGACCGGCAGTTTCTCGGTTAAACTGGGCGCCCTGACAAGATTGCAAACAGCGATATTTTTTAACCGTCAGGAAATGAGCGCAGACGTGGCCAGGTTTTATGACACGTGCGCGCCTGTCGAAAATAAAACGATCCTCTTTGTTCCCAAAGAGACGATTGGCTATCATTGGGGGACTTGTCTGGATCTGGGTTTCTTCTGGAAACAAATCAAGAAAGAGATTGCCAGGATAGAAGATCAGTCCGAAAAATATACGGCGCAGGACCGCCTGGACGCTGTGGAGGAATTTCTCGGGTTGAAGATTGAGGAAGACCTCCTTCCGGCGATTGGAAACGAGTTCGGAGGATTCCTGACAGGCATCCAGTCGGGAGGGATGTTCCCCATTCCGAAATTATTACTCTTTCTCAAAGTGGAGGACAAAAACACGATCGATGACTTATTGGCCAATGTGACGGAAAATCCGTTCTTTGTGTTAAAAGAGGACACGTATGCCGGGATTCCCATCCGGTATATGTCTTTGCCGTTTGGGGAAGATCTCCAGCCCGCCTATGCCTATGTGGACAATTATCTCCTTGTTTCCATCAATCGTCCATTACTCAAAGAGGCTATGGATACGCGCCAGGACAAATCCCGTTCGTTATTAGCGAGTGAATCTTTTAGAAGTGTTCACGACGGGGGCACCGATAAGAATATCAACATCCAGTTCTTTAAAACGGATGATCTGCTGCAACAACTTGAAGAAACCTTCGGCTGGGCGAATAATTGGGTTTCAACGACCGATAAAAGCAAACTGGCTTTTAAAGCCGGGGCGGAAAAACGCCTCGCGGATACCAAGAACGGCGTACCTCTCCAAGAAGGGGAACTCAAGGACATGCAAGTCCGGGTCGATGCCTTGGATAAACAAATCGCTGAGTTGGGGGCGCAGGGATTACCCAAAGACGACAAGGAAAAGGAGCTCCAGAGTTTGAAGGAAGAAATGGACAATAAACAAAAGGATCTTGTGGCCGCGCGGGAACAGGTTGCTGAATTGGAAGAGGTTATTCAAGGTTATGAAAAACATACGAAAGACGCGGCGCAGCGTCAGATGCTTTTGGATGATCTGGTTTATCCTCTGTTCAAGGGGCTCCGGTCAATCAAAGCCGTGGGCGCTCAAACGACTGTTGATGAAGGCTCCATGAGGACCACCGTGCTTTTTAAGACGGGAGAGTAGTACCGGGCCTAAATTATTTACAGAAGACCACAGGACAATACTTCTAAAAAAGGAAGCGGATTGAAGCCGACCACAAGAAATTTCCAAATATTTTTCCTGTTCGTTGTCTGTCTCTCCTTTACTGGCTGCTCTCTTCTCCAAGTTCCGGTCACGCTCGCTAAAATTCCCTTTACAATTCTGGGAGAGACTTTGAAATTCGCGAGCAAACTCCCTAAACCTCCGCCGGGAGTGTTTTTTTGAAATGAAGTAAAAAAGGGCAGGATAACGCTCAAATGCGTAATAAAGAAGTCGCAGATTTATTTAACCGCATGGGAACGCTCCTTGAGATCAAAGGGGAGATTGTCTTTAAGATCCGCGCGTATTACAAGGCCGCCGAGACGATTTTGAATCTTTCCGAAGACATTGAGACCCTCAAGAAGGAGGACCGCCTTTCGGAAGTCTCCGGCATCGGAAAGACGTTGCAGGAAAAAATTGTTCAGTATCTGGAGACAGGGAAGCTTGAGGCGTATGAGACCTTGATTCAGGAGATTCCCGAGGGACTGCTGGAGGTCGTTGGGGTCCCTTCGGTTGGGCCTAAGAAAACTAAATTGTTTTTTGAAAAGTTAAATGTTCGAGACCTGGCAGGGTTACGTGAGGCGGTGGAAGGCGGGAAATTGATCGGACTTCCCGGGATCAAAGAAAAAACCATTGAAAATATCGCGCGCGGCATCCGGATTGTCCGGCAAGGGCGGGAGCGGATGGATTTAGGCACAGCGACAGAAATAGCGGAGAAATTTGTCCGTGCCTTAAAAAAAATACCGGAGGTCCGGGAGATCGCGGTGGCCGGCAGTTTACGGCGGGGCTGTGAGAGTGTCCGGGATATCGACATCCTGGTGGATTCTGTCTCTCCGGGAAAAATCATGGACGTGTTTGTTCATCTGCCGGAGGTTAAAAGTATTAATGCCCACGGCGAGACAAAGTCTTCAGTCCTGACGCGCGAGAATGTCCAGGTGGATTTGAGGGTCGTTGAGTCCGGGAGTTTCGGGGCCGCGCTGTTGTATTTCACCGGTTCAAAGAATTTTAACGTGAAGCTGCGTCAGATCGCCATCAAGAAAGAGATGAAGGTCAATGAGTACGGTATTTTCTCCGTGAAAGGAACAACGGAACAACGGCTGGCGGGCGAGACGGAAGAAGAGTGTCTGCGGGCGTTAGGGTTTCCGTATATCCCGCCGGAACTTCGTGAGGACATCGGCGCGGAAGACATATTTAGCGGAAAGAAAATCCCCAGGCTGATTGATCTGAAAGACATCCAGGGGGATCTGCATATCCATTCGACTTGGTCCGACGGGCACAATACGATCGAGGAGATGGCCCGGGCCGCGATCGGGCGGGGGTATCGTTATGTTGTGATCAGCGACCATTCTCCCCGTTTAAAGGTCGCGAGGGGTGTCTCCGTGGAGGATCTCAAGAAAAAAAAGAAAGAAATCGACGCCTTGAATAAAAGGTTAAAAAATTTTCGGATTTTGTTCGGCACGGAAGTTGAGATAGACACAGAGGGGAATTTAGATTACAATACCGCCGCTTTAAGCGAGTTTGATGTTGTCATCGCGGCCATTCACAGCGGGTTTGAAGAGACTGCGGAGCAATTGACCCAACGTCTTGTTAAAGCCTGCCGGAGCAAATATGTGAACGTCCTCGCGCATCCCACGGGTGTCCATCTGGGGAAGAGAGAGCCGTCACCGATTGATTTGAGGCAGGTCTGCCGGGCCGCGGTGGATCATCAGGTGTGTCTGGAGATTAATGCCTTTCCGGTGCGGCTGGATTTGAATTCCTCCAACGCGCATTATGCCAAGAGCCAGGGGGTCAAATTCGTGATCAACTCCGACGCGCATAAGATCGAACATTTGGATTATATAAAATTCGGCGTGACCATCGCTCGCCGCGGCTGGCTTCAAAAAGAAGACGTCCTGAACACCCTGCCGGTCGAACAGTTGCTGGCTTTTGTGAAGGAAAAGAGATCAAGGTCATGAGTTTCAAGGTCGTTAATAAATTAATTCTGGCTAAAGATATCAAACGTCTGGATATCCTGGCGCCGAACATCGCGCGGAAATTTCAACCCGGGCATTATGTGAGCGTCTGTCCCGAAGAGGGGGATGAACGTGTGCCTTTATCCGTGATTGACGCGGATCCCGTCAAGGGCACGATTTCTCTGATTTTCTTGGAAGAGGGACAGACAACCACGAAGCTGGGAACTGTCGCGATCGGCGAATCTGTTTTCTCGGTGTTGGGGCCGCTGGGCGTTCCGGCCAGGATAGAAAAAACGGGCACGGTCGTCTGCATTGCCACGGGAATTTGGACAGCCCAGATTTTGCCGATTTGCCGGGGTTACAGAAAGACAGGTAATAAGGTCATTGGAATTATCGGTGCCAAGACCAAAAAGACGCTCATGCTCGAGGCCCAGATGCGGTTGTCCTGCAATACAATTTACATGACAACCAATGACGGTTCCTACGAGCGCCGGGGATTGGCCACGGATGTCCTTCGTGAATTTATCAGCAAGAATGAAGTCAATCTTGTGTACGCGATCGGTTCCGCTGATATGATGCAGGCCGTCTGCGGTCTCACCAGGGACAAGAATATCCCCACCCGGGTCCAGTTGAGCCCCGTCATGGTGGACTGCATGGGGATGTGCGGTTCCTGCCGCGTCAAGGTCGGTGGGAAGACCGTGCTGGCGTGTATCGACGGACCTGAATTTGACGGTCACAAGGTAGACTTTGAAGATTTTCATATTCGTATTAAGTCTTTTGAGGAGCTCGATGAATGGCGCAGCCGCAAGTCACAACTCAATCCAAAGAAAAACGAATCAAAAACTTTAACGAAGTTTCTCTCGGATTTTCTAAAAAACTAGCCTCGGAAGAGGCTAGACGCTGTCCGCAGTGCCCGGATCCGGTTTGTGTGAAGGACTGTCCTCTGGGCATCGACATTCCCGCCTTTATCCGTTTTCTGCGTGAAGGACATGTGGCGTCGGCGTACGACAAGATTAAGGAAAAAAATCCTTTGCCGTCTATTTGCGGACGTGTCTGTTCAGCGCCGTGTGAGGTTGCCTGTGTTTTAAAAGAAGAGGGCGGGGTCGTTATTGCCATCCGGGCCTTGGAGCGGCACTCAGCGGATTATGGAAAGTCGCGCGCGGCTAAACGAGAGTCCCAATATAACGGCAAGAAGATCGCGGTGGTTGGTTCCGGGCCGTCAGGGTTAAGCTCCTCGGTAGATTTGACCCGGCGGGGATACGCGGTCACTATTTTTGAGGCCCTGGATAAGCCGGGCGGGGTGTTAAGGTACGGGATCCCTGAATTCCGTTTGCCCAGGAAAATATTAGACAGCGAAATCAATGACATCAAAACTCTGGGGGTGAAGATCGAGACGAATTTCTTTATCGGACAGACCGCGATGCTGGGGGAGTTGTTCAAAGAAGGTTTCGCGGCAGTTTTAATAGCGACGGGCGCGGGGATCCCGAAATTCATGGATATCCCGGGAACGCATTGGGGCGGCGTTTATTATGGGGAAGAGTTTTTGATGCGCTTGAATTTGATGAGGCCGGGGGTTTTTTCCCGGCAATCCCCGAATTTTGCCCTTGGCGAACATGTGGCGGTGATTGGTTCAGGGAATACGGCGCTGGATTGCGCCCGGGTCTGCCGACGATATGGGCGAAAGGTCACCCTGCTTTTCCGTCGATCGGAAGTGGAGATGCTGGTGCGGGCGGAAGAAAGAGGATACGCCAGGGAGGAAGGAATTCAGTTCGAGCCGCTGGTCCGTCCGGTGGAAATTCTCGCGGATCAGCATCACTTTGTCAACGGGCTTAAGTGCGTTCGCATGGATTACGCGGACGCGGATGTCGTGGGCCAATGGGAGCTCGCGCCGGTGCCGGATTCTGAATTTGTCCTGGATGTCGATACCGTCATTTGCGCGATTGGACATAAACCCAATGCGCTCATCAGCCACTTTGATCCCGCTCTCAAAATAAATAAAGACGGCACCCTCAAGGTCGACGGGGAAAGCGGGTTGACCACCATTCCCGGGGTCTTTGCCTGCGGGAACGTGGTGTCGAATGCCGGTCCGCTGGTCGCGGCCATGGCTTCGGGGATCGAGGCGGCGCAACGGATTGATGCCTATGTGAAGAAGTAAGATGGAATGCCAGCGCGTGGATGCGGACGGCCTTTGATCGCGGTTAATTTTTTAACAGGCGCGCTGTCCGATGAGGGATTTTTCACTAACGCGGTGCCGGCCTTTAACTGTTCGGAAATTTGACGTTTGGACCAATGACCGTTCAGGGTTTTCTTCTCAAGAAATTTTCTTTTGCCGTCGGTATTAATGGACAAGAGAAGCCGCTGCTTACTCCAGTCCAATTTCACCTCCGGAGGTGAAATTTGGTTTTTTTTGAGGGAAGAGGTAATAAGGATAAAGGAAAAAGGAATAAGGGTAGAGGGATGAAGGGAGTTACGCAGGAAAGAATAACCGTTGATCGGATTAAGGCCAAAAAGAAATCCGGGGAGAAGATTACCATGCTCACGGCGTATGATTATCCCCTGGCCTCTCTTGTGGATCAGGCGGGGATTGATATTATTTTGGTGGGTGATTCTCTGGCCAATGTTGTCCTGGGACTGGAATCCACCAAAGAGGTGGGAATGGCCGAGATGATTCACCACGCCCGGGCTGTCAGCCGGGCCGTTAAGAACGCTCTGGTGGTGGGAGATATGCCTTTTGAGGCGTATCAGACAGACACCTCAAGGGCGGCGGCCAATGCCGGGAGATTTATTGAGGAAGGCGGATGCCAGGCGGTTAAGCTGGAATGGTTTGATCATTGTCTTGAGGTTGTTTCTTGCGTCGCCAAGGCGGGCATTCCGGTGATGGGCCATGTGGGATTAACGCCGCAAACCGCGGATAAGCTGGGCGGATACAGAGTCCAGGGGAAAGACGCGGCCTCGGCGCGAAAGATTATTGACCATGCCCGTGCCCTTGAGGAACAGGGGTGTTTTTGTGTGGTTTTGGAGTGCGTCCCGAGCCAAGTGGCGGAGGCGATTACGAAGCGTTTATCGATTCCTACCATCGGCATCGGTGCCGGTCGGAATTGCGACGGTCAGGTCCTGGTGACGCCTGATCTTTTAGGGTTTTCGGACCAGCACAAGCCGAAATTTGTCAAACAGTACGTGGATGTCCGCGCCCTCATTTTAGAAGGCCTGCGTCATTTTCGTGATGATGTCACCCAGGGCCTTTTCCCGGATGAGGCCCACAGCTACCGTATGGATCCCGACGAAGTTAAGAAATTATACTGACTTGCCATGAAATTGAAGGAACATCTCAAACAATTCAACCGGTCGCTCGGCCGTTACGCGCTTGTCTCGACACGATGGATCATTTCTAAACTGCCGTACGCGGCCTTTCGTTTGTTTTCCAGTGTTTTCATCGCCGTCGGCCGTCCTTTTATCAAGAAGAAACAAAGGCTGGCCATGGAGAGTCTCCACATTGCCTTCGGAAAAGAAAAAGATGAGGCGGAGATCCGGAAAATCGCCAGCGCGTGTTTCAATAATTTTGGCCGGGGGATGATCGACCTGATCTATTTCATTGACCGGCCGCGCAAGATCAGTGAATGCGTTTCTATCGAGGGCAAAGAACATCTCGATAAAGCCCTGGCGGCGGGGAACGGAGCGATCCTGGTCAGCGCGCATTTTGGTAACTTTATTCTGATGTATATGGGGATCCTTCAGGCCGGCTACAAGACCAACGTCATCATGCGCCGGACAAGGGATCAGACCTTCGAGAGCTATATTTCGGGTTTCAGAAACGAACAAGGATTAAAAACGATTTACGATCTCCCGCCGAGACAATGCGTTCAGCAGTCGATCAAAGCCCTGCGGCATAATGAAGTGCTGTTTATTCTCCTGGATCAGAATTACGGTACGGACGGGAGGGTTTTTGTGGATTTTTTTGGTCAAAAAGCCGCCACCGCTTCCGGCCCGGTGGTTTTTTCTAAAAGAACGCAGTCGCCCATCCTCCCCGTTTTTATTATGCGGGAGGGCGGAGACCGTCATAAAATTACGATTGACCCGCCTGTTCCTTTGGAAAAAGGCCGTGATGAACAGGAAGAGATTCTTCTGAATGTGGCCAAGCTGACCCAATTGATTGAGGCGCGTATCCGTCAGCATCCGCATGAATGGGGCGGATGGATGCATAAACGCTGGAAGAGCCGCACCCGCGCCGAGCAAATCATTATTGATCGGATGAATGAAGTCAGAAAAAGAAAAGAAAAGATAAAAAAAGGACGATGGATCAAAACGCTCAGGCGCAAGGGGATTCTGAAAAGAAAGAAAACCAGGCAAAGGGCGGCATCCTAACGGACATTAAACGGACATTTCTATTTTGGCTTGACATTAAAAAGATTACTCCTTGCTTTTTAGGAGGCTTTTAGATAAAATACGCCTCCCATGCAAAAAAATAATTTAATGGAAAAAATAGTTTCTCTCTGTAAACGACGAGGATTTATTTTCCCATCATCTGAAATTTATGGTGGTTTATCCAGCTCTTGGGATTACGGCCCTCTGGGGGCCGAGTTAAAACGGAATGTCAAATCCGCTTGGTGGAACGCGGTTGTCCACAGCCGTGACGATTTGGTTGGACTTGACGCCAGTATCCTGATGCACGCGCAGACCTGGAAAGCCTCTGGGCACACCGATAATTTCCATGATGTCCTGGTGGATTGCAAGAACTGTAAAAAAAGATTCCGCAAAGACCACATCGGAGAGACCTGCCCTTCCTGCGGCGCTAATGATTTCACGGAAGGCCGCGCGTTCAATCTCATGTTTAGAACGCATCTGGGCGCGGTGGAAGATGACGGCGGGCTGGTGTATCTGCGGCCGGAGACCGCTCAGGGTATTTTTGTCAATTTTAATAATGTCCTCGACGCCACGCATCGTCGCCTGCCTTTCGGTATCGCTCAAATCGGGAAATCCTTCCGTAACGAAATCACACCGGGAAATTTTACCTTCCGCATGCGGGAATTTGAGCAAATGGAGATTGAATACTTTACTCGTCCGCAGGAGGCCGAGGAGTGCTATCGGACATGGATCAAGGATCGTTTTCAATGGTATATCGATTTAGGGATCAAGAAGGAGAATCTCCGCGTGCGTGAACACCCCAAAGGGGAACTGGCCCATTACGCGCAAGGCTGCAGTGATATCGAGTATCAATTTCCTTTTGGGTGGTCGGAGCTGGAAGGGATTGCCAACCGGACGGATTTTGACTTGAAACAACACGCCCAATTTTCCGGAGCGGATTTGCGCTATCATGATCAGATCACAATGGAGAAAATTTTCCCTTATGTCATTGAACCCTCCGGAGGAGTCGACCGCGCCACGTTGGCCTTTCTCGTGGATGCCTATGATGAAGAGGAAGTGGAAGGGCGGACAAGAGTTGTCCTGAGGCTGGGGAAAGAGTTGGCCCCCATCAAGGTCGCGGTCTTGCCGTTATTAAAAAAGAACAGCGATATCGTTACTTTAGCGAAACAAATTAAAAAAGATTTGCAAAAAAATTTTGTTTGTGTATATGATGATACGGCCGCAATCGGTAAATTGTATCGAAGACAAGACGAGGTTGGAACATTTTATTGCGTGACTGTCGATGTACAGTCTCTGGAGGACCGGCAGGTGACGGTTCGGGAGAGGGACACCATGCGACAGGACCGCATACCTGTCGAAAATCTAAAAAAATATTTATCAGATAAATTATTTTAAAGTAGAGTCTCTTGGAGACCTTATAACGGGGACGTAAAAAACGTTTCCGTGAACCAGCTTCCAGTGGTATCAGCATTGAAAAAGAAAGGGTAGGAAAACATGTTAAAGAAGTATGTTTATTCTTTCGGTGGTGGTAAGGCCGACGGTAAGGCGGATATGAAAAATCTTCTGGGTGGTAAGGGCGCTAATTTGGCCGAGATGGCCGGGCATAAGGATCTGCGTCTTCCTGTTCCGCCCGGATTTACGATCACCACCGAGGTCTGTGTCTACTTCTATAATAATAAGAAGAAATATCCTGCCGGGTTGAAGGAAGAAGTCAACGCGGCCATGAAAAAAGTTGAAGGGGTCATGGGGAAGAAGTTCGGTGACCCTAAAGATCCGCTGTTGGTCTCCGTGCGTTCAGGGGCCAGAAAATCCATGCCCGGGATGATGGAAACGGTTTTAAACGTCGGGTTAACCGAAAAGACGCTTCCCGGTCTTATCCAGAAATCGGGCAATGAACGGTTTGCCTATGACGCTTATCGACGTTTGATTACAATGTACGCGGATGTGGTGATGGAAAAATCCGCCGGCATCGAGCCCCAGGAAGGCCGCGGGATCCGCCAGCAATTGGATAGAATCCTGTCCGCGACGAAAAAAGAAAAAGGAGTCGCCAGTGACTCAGATTTGGGCGTGGAGGATTTAAAGAAATTATGCGGTCAATATAAGGTTAAAATCAAAGAAGTCTTGGGAAAAGAATTCCCGGATGACCCGACCGAGCAGTTATGGGGCGGGATTACAGCGGTCTTTAATTCATGGAACGGCAAACGGGCGATTTCCTACAGACGCATTGAAAATATTCCTCAGGAATGGGGCACCGCGGTGAATGTCCAGAGTATGGCCTTCGGCAACTTGGGGGATGATTCCTCAACGGGTGTCGCTTTTACGCGCAACCCGGGTAACGGTGAAAATAAATTCTACGGTGAATATCTCGTCAACGCCCAGGGCGAAGACGTTGTGGCGGGTATCCGTACGCCGGCCCCGGTGAACATATATTCACAGAGTGACCACAACAAGCATTTAGGGACATTAGAATATGAAGATCCTGAGATCTACAAGCAACTGGAAGACATCCGCCGTCGTCTGGAACGGCATTATCGGGATATGCAGGATATTGAGTTTACCGTGGAAGAAGGGAAGCTCTTTATGCTCCAGTGCCGCGTCGGTAAAAGAAACGGTCCGGCGGCCGTGCGGATGGCCGTGGACATGGTCAAGGAAAAACTGATTACCAAAGAAGAGGCTATCCAGCGCGTGACACCGGCTCAGCTCGATGAACTGCTTCATCCGATTATCGATCCGCAGGAAGAACATAATGCGCACGTCTTAGGTAAAGGATTACCTGCCGGTCCCGGCGGTGCCGGCGGTCAGATCGTCTTTACGGCTGAAGAAGCTGTCAAATGGTACAAGGAAGGAAAGAAGGTCATCCTTGTTCGGGAAGAAACCAATCCCGAAGACGTGGAAGGGATGCGCGCCTCAGAGGCGATTTTGACGGCGCGTGGCGGTATGACTTCCCATGCGGCCCTGGTGGCCCGGGGATGGGGAAAGTGCTGTATTGTCGGTTGTTCTGAGATCGAAATTGATCATCATACGAAAACCCTGCTTGTCGGCGGACAGACGCTGAAGGAAGGGGACTGGATCACGTTAAACGGCACCCGGGGGACATTCTATAATGGAAAGATTCCCATGATTGATGCCTCGCATGATAACCAGTCTTTGAATGAATATTTGAAGATTTGTGATACGGTTCGAAAACTGAAAATCCGCACGAACGCGGATACTCCTCAGGACGCGGCCAAGGCCCGCGCCTTTGGGGCCGAGGGGATCGGGCTCTTTCGTACGGAACATATGTTCTACGGAGAGAATTGTGAAGAACCTCTATTTAAGCTCAGAAAAATGATCGTCTCCAAAGATGAGACGGAAAGGCGACAGGCCTTAAGTGAGTTGTACCCGCATGTCAAGAATGACATCAAGGGAACGCTGGAGGCCATGGCGGGTTATCCGGTCACGATCCGGTTGCTGGATCCGCCGCTTCATGAATTTGTCCCTCAGAGCCAAGAGGGCTTACAGAATCTGGCCAAAAGTTTAGGCGTGTCCGTTGAAAATATTGAAAAACGGGCGGCCGCTTTGCATGAAAATAATCCCATGATGGGCCACCGGGGCGTTCGTTTAGGTGTGACCTATCCGGAGATTACAGAAATGCAGGTCAGGGCTGTGTTGGAGGCAACGGTGGAGCTGATGAAAGAAGGGAAGAAAGTCAGTCCGGAAATCATGATTCCGGTGGTCGTCACGGACAAGGAATTGGAGAACCAAAAAGAAATTGTCCAGCGCGTCCACACAGAGGTTTGCAAGAAATATAATGTGAAGAAAATTTCCTATCTTTTCGGGACGATGATTGAAGTCCCCCGTTCTGCGCTGACAGCGGACCAACTGGCGTCCGTCGCGGAATTTTTCTCGTTTGGAACAAACGATCTGACCCAGATGTGCTTTGGTTTCTCGCGGGACGACATCGGCGGATTCCTGCCGGACTATTTATCCAAAAAGATTTTGCCGGAAGATCCATTCCAAAGTATTGATGTCAACGGCGTTGGACAATTGATTGAGATGGCGGTACAAAGAGGCCGTTCGGTCAGTCCCCAATTAAAGGTAGGCATTTGCGGTGAGCACGGCGGAGATCCGGACTCTATCCATTTTTGTCAATCTGTCGGCATGGATTATGTGAGCTGTTCCCCTTACCGTGTTCCGATCGCCCGGCTGGCGGCGGCGCAAGCAGCTCTTAAGTTACCAGCAACTAAAAAATTGAATAAGAAAAAAATACCTAAAACAGGTAAAGCGGCCTCTAAGAAAAGACGTTAAAAGAGCCGTTTCCATATCTGAAGAACTGGCCCATGGATTCCATAAAAGCTTATTTGAAAGACGTTCGACCGATCCCTCTCTTGACGGCAGAGGAAGAAATAGAGTACGCCAAGAAAATTCAGAAGGGGGATAAGGAAGCCCGGGAAAAAATGATTCGTTCGAATCTGCGTTTGGTGATCAGTATCGCTAAACGGTATGTTAATCTCGGGGTTTCCTTAAGCGATCTTATTGAAGAAGGCAATATTGGGCTGATGAAAAGTGTTGAGAAATTTGATCCGACCAGAGGATTCCGTTTTTCAACCTATGCCGCCTGGTGGATCAAACAGGGGATTTCCCGGGCCATTATTGACCAGGGGAAAATGATCCGGGTGCCGGTCTACATGAATGAGGAAATCCTGAAATACAAAAAGGCGGTTGAACATCTCACGCACAAACTCAGAAGAAAGCCGCGGTTTAACGAGATTGCTAAGAAGTTGAAGGTCACGATGGAAAGAGTCCGGGAACTGGAAAACTCGATTGCCAAGATGTCCAGCCTTGACGCCCCTATCGGCGAAGAGGGGGACGGCCTGGTTAAAGACATCATTGAGGATGAAAACCTCATCAGCCCCGATGAACAGCTTGAAACGTTTTTTAATAAAGAGCGAGCCATGGGTTTTTTGGAGATGCTCGATGAACGTGAGCGCAAAATTCTCGACATGCGTTTTGGCCTTACCGACGGAAACGCGCATACCCTCGCTGACGTGGCTAAGGTCTTGGGGATTTCCCGTGAAAGGGTCCGTCAGATTGAGGCCGGAACTATTAAAAAAATAAGACAAATCATTAAACATCAAAAGCAGAACGACGCAGGTGACCAATAAAAAACGAAAACAGACGTTTGTCTTGGTTATTCCCCGCTTTGAAGATATTTTTCATTCCTATTACGCGGGCGAGATCATTCGGGGGGCGACTCTGTCGATCAGCCGTCTCAACGCCGATTTGCTTGTCCACATCACTGACCGCACGGACCATCGCGGATGGTTAGACTCCACCCTCATGGATAGAAATTATATTGACGGCATTCTTTTTGCCGATATCGATAATGATGTCGATATTGTGAAGAAGGCGCTCCGTCGCGGTATGCCCTGTATGGTTTTGAACAACATCCTTGAAGAGCCGATTAACTGCGTGGCGGTTGATAACAAGAAGGCGGCGGTGGAAGTCGTGGAATATCTTCTTGAACTGGGGCATACAGAGATCGCGACCATTGCTGGGGATATCACGACACAGGCCGGTCTCAGGCGTTTGGAAGGCTATCGAGAAGCCCTGTTGGCTCACGGCATCCGTGAAACACGAAGCTATGTGACCTTCGGGGATTTCTTGCGCACGCCTGCCAGGGCTGCCGCCCTCAAGCTTTTAAAATTAAAAAATAGACCTACCGTCATTTTTGCAGCCTCCGATGTCATGGCCCTCGAGGTTCTGGATGTGGCGAAGAGTTTGGGAATCCGAATCCCGGAAGACTTATCCGTTGTTGGTTTCGATGATAATCCTTTAAATGCCACCAGCCCGGTGGCATTAACGACGGTCGGTCAACCCCTGGTTGAGATGGCACGTTTGGGCGCGGAAAATCTTCAACTCGTCACGCGCGGGAGGGTCAAGCTGCCTGTCAAGATAACATTGCCGACGCATTTGATAAAACGTAATTCCGTAGCCAAAGTTAACGGTGCTAGTACTTGACATGAACATAAAGCGAACGTTCAAGAGATGCGTAAAAAGGGGATAGAGAAAATGACGACAAAGAAAATAGATTTAACGGACTTAAAAGGGCGTATCCGTGATATCCCTGATTTCCCAAAACAGGGGATCATTTTTAAAGATATTACAACGTTATTAAAAGACAAAGAGGCCTTCAAGAAATCCGTTGATCTTTTAGCAGCCAAATTTAAAGATGAGAAAATTGATTTGGTGGTCGGCGTGGAGGCGCGTGGATTTATTTTCGGGGGGGCGTTAGCGTACAAGCTGGGGGCGGGATTCGTTCCGGTGCGTAAAAAGGGAAAACTGCCGTATAAAACAAAAAGTATTTCCTATCAATTGGAATACGGGACTGACGTCCTGGAGATCCATGAAGATGCCATTTCACCGAACGATCGCGTTCTGATTGTCGATGATTTACTGGCCACCGGCGGAACGATCAAGGCTGTCGCGCAATTGGTCAAGGCTCAAAAAGCGATGATCGCAGGCGTGGCCTTTCTTGTCGAATTGGAGTTTCTCAAAGGGAAGAATAAGTTGAAAAATTTGCAGGTTTATTCTCTTCTTAAATATTAATAAAATGGCGCGCGGTTTCTGACTGGTTAAACGAACGATTTTTGCGAAAGTAAGTGTTTGGGGCAAAAAGGTAAAAAACAGGGAGTGTTGAACAGTTGTTTTTATAAGAGACTCCCTGCAATCTGCCGATTTGCCCTTTTCTTTCGGCGGGGGCAGTAGCTGTACCGGGCGCGGGCCAATAGGCAAAAGCGGGGATGCGGTTCACGTATGTTCAGGCGAACATTTTTTTTAAATCAATCTTTAATGGTGCCAATCTTTTTGGGGGCGATGATTTTCTTGGCCTTCCTGCCGGTTTTAAAAAGTGATGTTATTCAGTGGGGAAAGGAGGGCATCGAGTTTCTGGAGAAGGCTTCTCCCGGCATGACAGAGTCACGCTCGACGCAAAGGGTGTTCAGTAGTCAAAATAAAATTGACGGAGTTTATTCACCGCTCACTGTTTTTTCGTTTGAGATTGAGCGGCATTTTTTTAAATACAATCCTTTTGTTCTTCATTTGGATAATTTGCTGCTGCACGCGCTGGTGACGTTCCTTGTTTTTAGGTTGGCCGCGGGATTAGGATTGTCAACGCCAGGAGCCGGCGCCACGGCACTGTTTTTCGGAATCCATCCCATTCATGTGGAGACGGTGGCGTGGATGGCGGCGAGAAAAGAACTTCTTTGCGCCTTGTTTTATGTCGCCGCTCTCCTTTGCTATTTGGGGTACCTGAACGCCAGGCCATTGGACTTGGTTTCTGCCCGGACACGCAAGCCCTGGGGGCTTCTTGCCGTGACAACTTTCTGTGGCGTTTTAAGTCTATTGGCGCATCCTCTGGCCTTAAGCCTTCCGTTTGTTTTACTTCTGTTGGATTATTATCGAGACAGAAAAGGGACACGGTCTGTTTTCCTGGAGAAATTGCCGCTGGCGGGGATCTTGGGTTTTATCGTCTTGGTTTCTAGTACAGGACGTTTCCACTCGGGACTCAGCGGTATATTGGAGATTTTCCTGGTCTGGGTCTGGGAAGGCGTTTTTTATTTAAGACAGATGGCGGTCCCGCTCTTTTTCACGCCCATTTATCAGACGGGTGGCGAGATCGGGATATTGAACCCTGAATACTTTTTATCGGTTATTGTTGCGGTGCTTGTCTGTGTGGCGGTTTGGCGTTTCAGGAGGAAGAGAGAGATTGTTTTCAGCGCGTTATTTTACGCCGTGACATTATTCCCGACACTGATTTTTCATCGCGGGGAAAATCCGGTGGGAACCGTGGCTGATCATGGGGCGTATTTGCCTGGTTTAGGATTTTTCTTTCTGCTGGGAGCGTCCTTGGATGTATTTTTGAGATTTAAAAAGAGGGCGCTAAAATCAAAATTGATTCCGAAGATTATGGGAGCGGGCGGGGTCTTTTTTATAACCATGACGGCCTTAATGACGTATCACCAGGGACGGGTTTGGGAAAATGCGGTCTCTCTCTGGCGGCATGAACTGAGTATTTACCCGGACGAACACACGGCAATGAATCATTTAGCCAATGCGTTAAGAGAAAAATCGGAATTCAAAGAGGCCGAGGAGGAATACAAGAAAGTCATGGGGATGGAATCCGAAATTCCTCCCGCGGGTTTATCCGAAACGACCATGAAGAAAATGAGCCGCGTTGATTATCTCATCCATTTGTACTCAAGGGCGATCGAAGTCAATCCTCAATATATTGAGGCCTATTATAATCTTGGAAGACTTTACAAAGATATCGGTCGAAAACAAAGGGCCTTTGAGGTGTTGATTCAGGCGACACAAATTGAATATAATTTTAGAGAGGTGCATTTTCTTCTTGCTGATTTGTACCGGGATACGGGGGCCGTTTCCAGCGCGGTCGTGGCTTATGATCAGGCCGTCCGGTTAACACCGCAAGACAACGAAGTGTATAGAAAAGTTGTATTGGCCTACAAGGCCGCCCTTGAGAAAGACCCGAAAAATAAAGAATATAGGCGGGCGCAAAACGATGTTATTCATAGGTATATTGAGCTGATCAACCGTCAGCCTCAAACGGCGGAGGCGTTGTATCATCTTGGGAATATGTATCAAGCTGCGGGGGTTGGGCAGAGGGCTATCTCGGCGTATCAAATGGCCATTCAGTTGAATCCTAAATATCATGAGGCGCGCTATGCGTTGGCAGGGCTTTATCAGGATATCGGCCGTTTGCAGGAAGCGACTACGATGTATCAGGAATCCGTTACCTCTGATCCGGAAAAGAGCGCGTCTTTTCTTCAATTGGGAGATCTCGCCGGTCGTCAGAAAGATTACGTTAAGGCCAAGGAATATTATAAAAAAGCCATTGACGCGGATCCTCAAAACGCGAAGGCTTTTTTCCATTTGGGTTTTATCAGCGAGACAGAAGGGCGTCTGCAAGAGGCCGTTGATTTGTACAGCAAGGCGGTGAGTTTGGATCCGCAAAACGCTGAGGCATATTATAATTTAGGGAATGTCTATGCCGCGCTTCAAATGAATGAAAAGGCGGTGGCCTCTTATAAAAAAGCCGTTAAGGCTGGACCCAATCACCTCAATGCCTGGATTAATTTATCTATCCTGACCCTTCAGGTCGGCGATTATGAAAACGCGGCCAAATATTTTGAGGAAGCTGAATTGTTAGGGTATGAAGTGCCGACAGAGTATAAAAAGGCCGTGGCGCCGTATCGAAAGCGGTTATATTGATAGGGATGTGAAATTGATTTGACCATTGGCAGGAGAGGCTAAGCAGAGCCCCGCACCTTTTTGATATGAAAATGCGCCTGTAGCTCAGATTGGACAGAGCGACCGCCTCCTAAGCGGTAGGTAGCCGGTTCGACTCCGGCCAGGCGCATTAAATTTTTGAAGACCTTTCGAGTTGGCCCTCGTGCCACCTCCGATGCCCCCTCAACGGACATGCCCGGTACGCCTCGTTTCGCTCCTCGGTAGCGCCGTATTTCATCTATTGACCTCCGCACAAGTAATAGAATTGAACCATCCAGCGGACGGAGGTCGAGATACTGACTACCATAGTGTTTCATTGCTTTTGCGGAAGTCAGTAAACGCGAAAGTTTTGAGAGAATTGGTTATAATTTCATTTACTCCGAATTCGTTCTGTTGTATTATGTTTCAACATTCGATGAATAATTTCCTTTTCTCCGGTCAGGTTCTTGATGAGGATATCGAGTATCCGGGATGGCTCGCGTGAACGAAAAAGGATGGGTTAAATGTTAAACGCGGATTACCTTTATATTGTCTTCTTTCAATTCCTGGGTGTTTTTTTCGTCGGGAGCGCCTTTGTGGTGTCCTGGCTCCTTCGACCGCGCCTTCCGCATGATCCTGTCAAAAAGTCGCCCTATGAATGCGGGGAACTGGTCAAAGGGACATCGAGGCTGCAATTCAATGTTCGCTATTACCTGTTCGCGTTGATTTTTGTTGTCTTTGATGTTGAGATGCTCTTTCTCGTTCCCTGGGCGCTTGTTTTCAGGGAAATAGGGATGATCGCGTATTTTGAGATGGTGATTTTTTCTCTTATCCTGGTGTTAGGCCTTATCTACGCCTGGAAAAAAGGAGCGTTAGAATGGCAGTAAATGAAAAAATCCTCGGGGAGAAATATCTGCAGAAATTTCCGGGTGGTGAACTGATATTGAGCAAAAGTGAAGACCTCTTCAAGTGGGCCAAAGGCTCGTCTTTGTGGCCGTTGACATTTGGCCTTTCCTGTTGCGCTATCGAGATGATGGCCACGGGGGCCTCCAAGTTTGATATAGACCGTTTTGGGGCAGGGGTTTTCCGTTCCAGTCCGCGTCAATGTGATGTCATGATCGTGGCCGGGACTATTTGTGTGAAAATGGGGGAGTGTATGAAGAAGTTGTACGCCCAGATGCCGGAACCTAAGTATGTCATTGCCATGGGCAATTGCGCCATCGGCGGCGGTATTTTTTATCACGATACCTACTCCGTGATTCAGGGAACAGAAAAATTAGGCATTCCCGTGGACGTGTATGTGACGGGTTGTCCGCCGCGACCGGAGGGACTTCTGCACGGGATTATTAAATTACAAGAAAAGATTCGGCAAGTTCAACAAGGCAAAGAAGGACAAAAAGGAGTTGCGGGAAAAGATGGATCTTCAGGAACTGACAAAAATTCTTAACGAGCGATTCCCCGGCGTTCTGGGAGAGGAAAACAAGACGGCTGTTGTTATTAAAAAAGAATCCCTTCTCGAGGTGGCCCGCTTTTTAAGAGAAGATGATTGCGCCTTTGAAAATCTTCATTGTGTGACCGCGGTGGACCGGAGGGATAAAATGGAGCTGGTGTATCATCTGTATTCCTTCAAACTTAAGTTTATGCTTACCTTAAAAATTTATCTTGCGTCGGATGATTTGGCCGTCGAAACGCTTTCAGGGATTTGGAAATCCGCCAACTGGCTCGAACGGGAAGTGTATGATCTCTTTGGGATCAAATTTTTAAATCATCCGGATATGCGTAGGATTCTCAATCCCGAGGAGTGGACCGATTATCCTTTAAGAAAAGATTTCGACCGCCCCGATTTTATCCGCTTACCCCAGACCGAAGGGCTTAAAGCGGGCGGTTAATACGATTATGCCCATGACGAATTTCGACATAAAAAATATCGATCCCGAAAAAGAAGATAATTTATCTTTCGAAGAACTGATTGTGAATATGGGGCCGCAGCATCCGTCGACCCATGGGGTTCTTTATCTGGAACTCACGCTGGATGGGGAGGTGGTGCTGGATTGCCGTCCGCATATCGGGTACCTGCACCGCAGTTGCGAAAAAATCGCGGAAAACCGTACCTATGTTCAGTTCATTCCTTTTACGGACAGGCTGGATTATCTGGCCTCGATGAATAATAACCTTGGGTATGTTCTTACCGTCGAGAAATTGTTGAATCTCCAGGTCAACGAACGGGCCCAATATATCCGTGTGATCATTGCGGAATTAAACCGGGTGGCAAGCCATCTGATCAGCGCGGGAACGCTGGCGCAGGATTTGGGGGCGTACGCGACCCCTTTATTTTACTGTTTTCGGGACCGGGAAAAAATCGTGGAATTGTTTGACACGCTCTGCGGGAGCCGGTTGACCTACAATTATATGAGGATCGGCGGGGTTAAGAATGACCTTCCCCCCGGGGCGGACACGAGCATTAAAAGTTTTATTAAATATGAACGGGAAAAATTGAAAGAATACGATGATCTTTTGACGTACAACGCGATCTTTCTTTCCAGGACCAAAAAAGTCGGAATCCTTAAGAAAGAGGTCGCGATCAATTACAGCATAACAGGTCCTAATCTGCGCGCCTCGGGTGTTCCATGGGATCTAAGAAAAGAAGAGCCGTATCTTGTTTATGACCGGTTTAACTTTGACGTCCCGGTAGGCGAAGCGGGGGACGCGTGGGATCGGTTCAAGGTCAGACTGGAGGAAATTGAGCAAAGTTTCCGGATTATCGAACAGGCCCTCGGCGGAATCCCGGAAGGCAATCCTACCGTCAAGATCAATAAGGTTTATAAACCCGCGGCCGGGGAAGTTTATTTGAGGACGGAGAATCCCAAAGGGGAATTGGGATTTTATATCGTCAGTGACGGGACAACCAAACCGTATCGCAATAAAATCCGGTCGCCGTCGTTTTCCAATCTCGCGGTTTTGCCGGAATTAGTCCGGGGGGTTAATATTTCAGACGCTGTCTGTGTCCTGGGAAGCCTGGATATTGTTATGGGTGAGATAGACCGATGAAAACTCTTATCCTTCAAGGTTTGGCCGTTCTTGGGTTTGTTTTCTTTTCCGCGATGTTTTTAGTCTGGTGGGAGAGGAAGGTCTCCGCCTTGATACAGAATCGCGTCGGGCCGATGGTGGTCGGCTGGCACGGAACGCTCCAAACAGTCGCTGATTCCGTCAAACTTTTGCTCAAGGAAAACATTGTTCCGTCAGGGGTGGACAAGCTGATATGGTGGCTGGCGCCTTTTTTTGTCGTTGTCCCGCCGGTAATGGCCTTTGTGACGCTCCCTTTTGGCAAGTCGATGATTGTCCGGGATTTAAATGTGGGGGTTTTGTATGTGGCCTCGATGACCGCCATTTGTGTCTTAGGGATTTTTATGGCCGGATGGGGTTCCAGCAATAAGTATTCGCTTTTGGGCGGAATGCGGGCCGCGGCGCAAATTATCAGCTATGAGATCCCGCTCTTGCTTTCGAGTGTTCTGGTGGTGATGGAAACAGGAACCCTTTCCTTGCAGGGAATCGTGGAGGCGCAGGCGCACGGCTGGTTTATCCTGAAACCCCACCTGGCCATCGCGTTCTTGATTTATCTGATCGCGGCCACGGCTGAGGTGAACCGGTGCCCTTTTGATATCCCGGAAGCGGAATCAGAATTGGGCGCGGGGTATCATACCGAATACACAGGGATGAAGTTCGCGATGTTTTTTGTCGGGGAGTATACGAGTTTCTTTATTGTCGCGGCCATGGCCACGACGTTATTCTTAGGCGGCTGGCAAGGCCCATTTTTGCCCTCCTTCGTTTGGTTTCTGATCAAGACGTATGGGATTATTTTTGTTCTCATGTGGGTTCGCTGGACCCTGCCGAGGGTCAGGATGGACCAGATGATGTCCTTTGCCTGGAAGGTGTTAACGCCGATTTCCTTAGCCAATCTCTTGATAGGCGGCTGGTTCATGGTGAATGCATAAAAGAGCGGGGATGGGGATGTTGAGAAAAATAAAAGTGTTTTATTTGAACGTCAAGAGCCTTTTGGTTGGGATGAAGGTGACATTCAAGAATATGTTCGCCCCCCGGGTGACGTTGCAGTACCCTCAGGAAAAACAGCCGATGAAGGAAAATTTCCGGGGGATGGTGGATCTGATTCCGGAAGACTGTGTCATTTGTTATCAATGCATCAGGATCTGCCCTACGGCGGCGTTGGATTTGGGGCATAAACAGATCATAGTAGATGAGAAAAAAAAGAATGAGATCACGAAATTTACTTTTAATACCGAGCTCTGCTGTTTTTGCGGCTTGTGTGAAGAGATCTGCCCTACGGAAGCGATCTTCCTTAATAAAATGTATGAAGTGGCGGCCTTTCGTCATGAGGATCTCCTGAAGATTGATTTGATGGATGCGCAGAAGTACAAACATTTAGATAAGAATTATATTTTTAAAAAGAAGGAATAGAGACGTGGTTTGGAGTGACGGGATTATTTATTTGATAGGTCTGAGCGCCTGTGTCTTCGCGCTCTTAACGGTTATTTCGCGGGATATCTTCCATGCCGCCATGTGGCTGGCGATGACCCTTTTAAGTATCGCGGCCATTTATTTTTATTTGAACGCGGAATTTTTGGGGGTCATCCAGGTTTTGGTGTATATCGGCGGGGTAATCACCTTGTTTGTTTTTGCCATTAAACTCACCGCCGAAATCGGCAGTAAGACCGTTTTGCAGATCAGCGAGCCATGGATCATCTCAGCCATAGCCGTTTTAATGATCTTCGGTTTTCTTTTTAAAGTCTTCGGCTCTCATCAGCTTTGGGTCGTCCACGGAGATACTCACGCTCCGGTATCTTTAAAACAGATCGGCGCCTCTTTAGTGACCACCTACGCGCTGCCGTTTGAGTTTATTTCGCTTTTGCTGTTGGCGGCGATGGTTGGGGCTATTATTTTAGGGAAAACAAAGAAATGATTCCTTTAGTTTTTTTTGTCACGATCAGTTTGTTTCTCTTCTGTGTGGGGATTTTTGGTGTCCTCTCCCGGCGTAATGTGGTCGGCGCGTTAATGTCTATTGAACTGATCCTCAACGCCGCCAATATTAATCTCGTCGCCTTTAACAGGTACCTGGGACCGTCCGACGGTTTGGGGCAGATTTTCGCGTTGTTTGTCGTGGCCATCTCAGCGGCCGAGAGCGTGGTGGGGCTGGTGATGGTCATCACGATTTACCGAAACGCCAAAACGATCTTCCTGGATAAATTTAATCTCATGAAAGGCTAATCGTGGTTCATCTTATTGCTGTATTTCCTTTTTTGGCTTTTGTGATCAATATCCTCTTTGGGCGAAGGCTGCGCGGGGCCAGCGCCTGGATCTCCATCGCGGCTTCCATCGGTTCTTTCCTTTTATCGGTGGCCGCCTTTCAGGGGCTACGATCCGGCCAGGGGTCGTATAACCTGGGCACATGGTTGACCATTCATGGGGTGCCGTTGAATTTTGGCGTGCTCGTGGATCCTTTAAGTGTCATGATGCTTTTGGTTGTGACGATTGTCGCCACGCTTATTAAAATCTATTCGGTAGGGTACATGCGCGGTGATAGCCGATATAGCCGTTACTTCGCGTACATCTCGTTATTTACGGCCTCGATGCTGGGGTTGATTCTATCGGACAATTTTGTGATGTTGTATATCTTTTGGGAAGGGGTGGGGCTGTGTTCTTATCTTTTAATAGCGTTCTGGTTTGAACGCCCGGCGGCGGCCCGGGCGGGGTTAAAGGCCTTCCTCACCACAAGAATCGGAGACACGGGATTTCTTATCGGGATTTTTCTGTTGTTTTTCGCCACGAAGAATCTCCATTTCGATCATCTGGGCGCGGCGATAGCGTCGGCCGGCCCTCAAGAAGGGCTGTTGATAGCGGCCGCGATTTTGATTTTCCTGGGGGCGATCGGTAAGTCTGCGCAGTTTCCTCTTCATGTGTGGCTCCCTGACGCGATGGAGGGGCCCACCGCGGTTTCCGCCTTGATTCACGCGGCCACGATGGTGGCGGCGGGTGTTTATTTGGTGGCCAGATGTTATGTCCTTTTTATGGCGTATCCTGTTTGTCTGCAGGTAGTCGCGGTCATCGGCGCTATCTCCGCCTTGATGGCCGCTTCCATCGCCACGGTGAATAATGATATCAAACGCATTCTCGCTTACTCCACCATTAGCCAACTGGGGCTGATGATGCTGGGGTTGGGCGTGGGCGGTTACACCGCTGGAACTTTTCATCTCATGACGCACGCTTTTTTTAAAGCGTTGTTATTTTTGTGCGCCGGGAGTGTCATCCACGCGTTGCACACGCAGGATATCCGGAAAATGGGAGGACTCTTGCCTCACATGAAAGTGACCGGTTGGACTTTGATCATCGGGATGCTGGCCATCGCCGGTGTCCCGCCGTTTTCAGGGTTCTGGTCCAAGGATGAAATTTTAGTCCAGGCCTGGTCCGGCCATCCGGTTTTATTCGGATGCGCGGTTCTGACCAGTTTGTTGACGGCCTTTTATATGTCCCGCCTGGTTTTTCTGGTTTTATTCGGGAAGCCCCGTTCAGAGTTTCACGCCCATGAGTCTCCACGGACCATGAGTATTCCTTTGATGATCCTGGCGGTCTTGGCGGTCTTCTCGGGATTCCTGGGATCGCCTTTCCTCCATCACGCGTTTCAGAAATTTATTTTTTTCTCGCCGGAGCATGGCGGAGAGGGGGGAGAAGCCCATCCGTTGAATTATTCCATCATGCTTCTTTCGGCATTGATAAGTTTGGCCGGGATCGGATTAGCCTACGTCCTGTATATCCGTCAAAACAAGATTTTGCCGGAAGGCTTGCGTCGGATGTTCACGCCGCTGTACAAACTTCTTCTCAACAAATATTACATCGATGAAATATATGAAGCCGTGATCGTTAAGCCTTGCCTAGCCGTTTGCCGGTGGTTGTCTGGATTTGATTGTTTTGTCATTGATGGGTTGGTGAACGCGGCGGCCCGGTTTTTTCAATTTCTTTCCCTGGCCGTTCGCCCTGTGCAGACAGGGTTGATCCAAAATTATGTGTTGATTCAAGTGATGGGGGTAGTGGTTCTTATCGTGGTATTGTTTTTTGGGATCGCGGGGTTTTCGAGGGTAGGATGAATTCGTCACGCGTGTGGCGAATGAAAGTTTAACGCAAGGGCAGTTTCAACGGCCGCGTGTTCCCGAATGGCCCGGATGGATTAATGTATTATTAGAGGAAGCAGGATGGGCATTCTCACAACTCTTATTTTATTGCCGCTGGCAGGCGCGGTCTTTATTCTTTTTATTCCCGCGAAGAATAGCGCGTGGATACGGCGCACGGCCTTGGCCGCGACCGCGGCTGTCCTGGGAACGGCCGGCGCGTTGGTTTACTGCTTTGATCCCACCCAGCCGTACCTGCAGTTTGTTGAGAAGGTGCCCTGGATCGCTTCTTTTAATGTTTGGTATTTCGTCGGAGTTGACGGCCTGAGCCTCGGTCTTGTGTTTTTGACCGCGCTCTTGGGTTTACTCGCGTGCGTGGCCTCGTTTACCATCGAGCGCCGGCAAAAGGAATATTTTATTTTTTATCTTATCCTCATGGCCGGCATGCTGGGGACCTTCCTGGCGCAGGATTTGTTCCTCTTTTATAATTTTTGGGAGATCGTCCTGGTCCCCATGTATTTTCTGATCGGTATCTGGGGCGGGCCCAAACGGGAATACGCGGCGATCAAATTATTTTTGTACACCCTGGCGGGTTCGGTTTTGATGCTGGTGGGTATTTTGGCTCTCTATTTTCACGCGGCGCCGCATACCTTTGACATGGTGGAATTGGCCAAGACTTCCCGGGGCTTTGATCTGCCTCTTCAGATGTTTTTATTTCTGGCCTTTTTTCTGGCGTTCGCGATCAAGGTGCCGATTTTCCCCTTCCACACGTGGCTCCCTGACGCGCATGTGGAGGCGCCGACACCGATCAGCGTGTTGCTGGCGGGGGTATTATTAAAAATGGGAGGGTACGGGTTTTTAAGGATCAGTTTTCCGTTCTTTCCCGAGGCGGCGCGTACCTTCGCCTATCCTTTGATGGTCTTGGGCGTCATCAACATTATCTACGGCGCTTGTGTGGCCATGGCGCAAGAGGATTTTAAGAAAATGATCGCTTATTCGTCGGTGAGTCACATGGGGTTTGTCTTGGTCGGGTTGGCGAGTTTGAATCTCACGGGATGGAACGGGGCCATTTTGGAGATGTTTAATCATGGGATCATCACCGGCGGGATGTTTTTACTCGTCGGAGTCCTTTATGACCGGGCCCACACGCGGGAATTGAGCCGTTTTGGCGGGATCGCCGCTCCCATGCCGGTGTACGCGTTCTTCTTAACGGTTTTTTCCCTGGCATCCCTGGGACTGCCGGGGTTGAGCGGATTTGTCGGCGAGTTTTTATCCCTTTTAGGGGCCTTCGCGGCGGCTCCAACGATGACGATGATCGCGGCGGGAGGGCTTATCCTGACGGCGGGCTACTTTCTTTACATAATTCAGCGTGTCCTGTTGGGGCCTTTGAATCCCGAGGCGGTCCCATACCCGGAGATCAACCGCCGGGAAATTTTTACGCTGGTCCCGTTGCTGGCGATAACCCTTGTTGTCGGAATTTTCCCGGAGCTCGTCCTGAGATTTCAGGAAACGGCTGTAACGGTGTTAATGCATATAGTCAGGCGGGGGTGATGTTGTGAACAGCGCTCTTGATCTACAATTTGTTTTCCCGGAAGTTATCCTTCTGGTTTGCGCGTTAGGTTCTTTGATGGGCGGGGTCATGGCGCCGCGCAAAAAACTTTTAGGTTTTTTGGCCCTGTTGGGGATCGTGAGTGCCGGATTGCTGCTGCCTTTAAGTTCCCAGGCAGGATCCATGTTTTTCTCGCGGATGCTGGTCAATGATCCTTTCTCGGTTTTTTTCCGCCAGCTCCTTTTGATCATCAGCGGCCTTGTGGTTCTTTTATCCATGGGGTATGAGGGACTGGAAAATGAAGACAGCGGAGAATATTATTTCTTCCTGTTGCTCATGACCATCTCTATGATGCTGGCGGTTTCTTCGACCCATCTGCTGCTTATGTATATCGCGCTGGAGACGGTTTCGATCATCTCGTATCTGGTGGCCGGTTATGATAAACGGGACAAGTATTCCTCCGAAGCGGGGATTAAATATTTTATTTTCGGGGCGCTGTCCACCGGGATCCTGCTTTATGGAGTGACGTTGATTTATGGGTTATTCGGGACGCTGGATCTGACCGTGATCGTGCAGCATCTGCCGGCCGCCGGAACACCGCAGCAAGGGGCTTTCTTCTTGGCGCTGTTATTGATCTTCGCGGGATTGGGGTTTAAGTGTTCCCTCGTGCCTTTTCATATGTGGACGCCGGATGTTTATCAAGGAGCGCCAACGCCGGTGGCGGCCTTTTTTTCTATCGGGCCGAAGGCCATGGGCTTTGCTTTATTATTGCGTGTCTTTACGCAGCATTTTTCCTGGGGGACGTTTAACGGGACGACGGCGGCCCTTGTCATCGCTGCGCTGACCATGACCGTTGGGAATATCATGGCCTTGACGCAGACGCACATCAAGCGGCTCCTGGGCTATTCCACGATAGCCCAGGCCGGGTATATTTTTGCCGGCGCGGCTTTAGGAACTGCGGCCGGCAATCAGGCGGTCTTGATCTATCTTTTTATTTACACCGTCATGAACGTGGGGGCCTTTGGGGCCGTGATCGCCCTGGGAAATACCCAGAAGAGCCGGTATATTGAAGATTACGTGGGTCTTTATAAAAGGGACCCCGTGACGGCTGTGGCTTTAACGGTTTGTCTGCTTTCGCTCGCGGGCATTCCGCCCCTAGCCGGATTCCTGGCTAAATTTACTATTCTGGCCGCGATCGTCGATGCTAAACACATTCCTTTGGCCGTAGTCCTGGTGATCAATAGTGTCGTGGCGCTTTATTATTATGCCCGGCTGATTAAGAATATGTTTTTTGAAGAACCGTCGTCTCCTTCGCCCCTTCCCTCCAAACCGCCCGCGCTTCAAGTGCTGTTGATCCTTTGTGTCCTGGCGAATATTTTTATCGGCCTCTGGCCTCAGCCGTTGATCGATTGGCTGACCTGCCTTTTCCTTCCTTCTAATTGACCTTTTTTAACTCAATCGGGCCCAATACAAGACGCCGTTTTCCATTCATATTGCCACGGCCCGGCTGCAAAGGATTAATGAAGCGTATGCCGAGTTGGTTCGGGAATTGCCTTAATAATAGATTGAAGTTAAACAAGGTGATTTCGTTAAGACTTTTGTTTTGAAAAAGTAATCGTTGGTGAATGATTGTAACTCATTTATTTTTAGATAGATGAGTTGTGCTCGCGGATACAAAAAAGTTTTAAAAATAGTTGACACCTCAGTTGTTCTATGTGAGAATACCGCATCTTATGACGCCGTGTGTGGGTTTTTAGTTCAAACGAATTTAAAAATTCGCGCGTGGCGTTCATCCGCCTTCGCGAAATACTTGGTGTGTTTCGCTACGGCGGATTCAACCCGGCGTAGCTCCAACGCAAAAGTTTTGGAGCGAAGACGGGTCATATTTAACCCAGTGATGATTTTAATTTGACGAAGGAAGGGGGGATGGTAATCCATTGAAAGTCAAGAATCATCAAAGCACTGGTCTAAAGGGAAAGTACCTAGGCCAATAAATATACCTAGCTATATATAATACAAATTGACCACTCATTTTTTGGAGGAGAAACATGAAAAAAAACATCTTATTAGCCTTTGCCCTCACGGCTGTCTTGGCTGTGCCGGCATTCGCTAGTGTACAGAACGTAAAGGTCAGCGGAAATATTGATTCGCTGTATCTTTACAGACACAATTTCGACCTTGGCCAGGAGGCCACGATCGATGAAGACCAATCAGAGTTCATCACGCAGACCTTTTTGCGCGTGGACGCTGACTTGACAGACAATGTCTCAACAACCGTCCGTTTGATTAATGAAAGACATTGGCAAAACACCAACGATGATTCATCATCAGACGTTGACCTGAATCTCGCCTTTGTCACGTTAAGGGAAATGTTGTATTCCCCTTTGACGGTCATTGTCGGTCGTCAGGACTTCCGTTACGGCAACAGTTTCATTATGGATTCCACCGGGACGAATAATTCCGCCCCATCAGATTCGGGTCTTTCAAGTACGGCGGGTGATTTAACCAAGCAGAAAGCCCTGGATGCCATCCGGATCGTCCTCGATTACAATCCTTTGACCATCGAGGCTTTTTATTCAGCTATCGATCCGACAACAACGGGGTTGACCACCATTGATGACAGTATCAACCTCTGGGGTATTAATACCACGTATAAACTGGGTGACCAGATGGATTCGTTGGTTGAGGCGTACCTCTTTGATAAAAAGGACAAATCCTCAATTGCAGTTAACCAAAAAGTTGACCACATCAAGGTTGTCGGGTTAAGAGGGAGCACTAATCCGATCGAAGGGTTGAACCTCCAGGCTGAATATGCCTTCCAAACAGGAACCAAGGCTGTTTTCAGCGGAAGCACGATCAACCAGACCAGAGAGTCTCATGCCATGCAGGGAATCGTGAATTACCAACTGCCTGTCCTGAAAGACTACAATCCGACCGCTCAATATACCTTCACCAAGGTGTATGGGAACAAGAATGGGTTATCCAACGATACGACACATGATAATTACACCGGATGGGACCCCTTCTTTGAGAGTCAAAATGGCGGGACTATTTTTAATGGTCTGTTTGATCTGACCAACCTGGTTATTCATTCCTTATCTTTACAAGCCCAGCCGGTGGAAGATATCACCACCAAGGTGAGTCTCCATAGTCTCTGGCTTCAGAATGATTATAAAACCGGTGTATCAACCGCAAGCGATCTCATTAACAGACCGGATACCGGCGCTTTGCGTTCCAGTTTCCCTATCGAAGAGGATGAGAGCTGGTTAGGGAAAGAGCTCGATGTTGATCTGACCTATGATTACACCGAAGATGTTCAAATCGGCACATCCGTGGGAGCCTTCTTCCCGGGATCTGTTTTCACGCAGGAAACAGACAATGTGGCCAAACAGGTGTTGGTCAATCTTAACGTAGCGTTCTAAGCATAGCCACAGTTTAAGGTTTTTCAGAATCATCAAAGCCCCTGCGGTCCTCAAAAGCCCCAGGGGCTTTTTATGTGCTCTTCGGATACACCGCTGCTTGTGGCGGGGAGTTAGAAGGTTTCATTTCTTCTCACCTGTAATTGCCCCGCTTGTCTTGGGGGGGCATAAAAGGACGCGGCAAACTCTAAATGGGAGACGCTCCTGACCGGTTCCTTGTTGCCCTATTTTCATCGACGAGAAGTATCTCAAAAGGATTTTTAAAAAAATTACATTGTAGTTTTAATTAAATTTGTTAATATAAAAATGTTTTCAATAAAATGAATTAACTTAAATTGATTTTGTATTCATTTAGGGCGTGGATGCTCGGACGTTTAGCCGACGTGGGCTTTAAATGGGCAATGGGGCCAGGGGAAATTATTAACTCATAATTAAAGCAACCACGGAGGAGATATGAACAAAATCTTTTTTTTAAGAGCGGCAAAAATTTTCACCCTTTTTTCTTGGGCGCTGGCATTACTTCCTGGAGCGGCCCATGCAACGCCTTCCACTCACATTTGGGCGCCCTCGGCCGATGTGCAACCATTTAAAAAGTGGCATATTACCAGCGATTTCTATGTTCCGACGGAGAACGATGCCACGGATACGCGACCGGATACGGTAACGAATTTGGGTCTGACGGTTGGCGTGCTTCCTTTTGAAAAGCTCAATATGGAGGTCGGCTTTGACCACAAATCAGGGACAGGGGTGGATGACTATCCGATGTATTTGAATACGAAAATTGGGATTCCCGAAGGAGCCTACGGTGAGTATTTCCCGAAGGTGGCTGTTGGTATATATGATGTGGGAACCCGAAGCGACAAAACAAATTTCAATGTCGTATACGGCAAGATTGGCAAATCGTTATCTTGGGATGATCTTTCTCTGGGGGTAATATCCTTTGGGTACTTCCAGGGAAATTCAGACCTTCTCCTCCATAACGGCAAGGAAGATAACGATGGATTGCTGGCTTGCTGGGAAAGAACCATGACGGAAATCTCGGATAAGCTCTGGGTTGCCGTCGATTACCAGGGAAGCAAAAGTGCTTATGGGACTCTTAATTTAGGATTTGCCTACAAATTCAGTGATAACACCTCAGTCATTTTGGGTTATGATATTTATAATAATGCTGATTTGGCGAATACCTACACGGCCCAGGTGGATATCGATTTCTAACACAACGTTTTATGCTGATTCCATCTGTAAATGAATAAGACGTAGAGTTCTATACCAGAGCCCCCGAGGGGTAAAAACTTCGGGGGCTTTTTTTTGTGGCGCGGTGAAAAGGGTTCGTCGCGCAGGATAGAACGAATAAAATTTTTTCTGGAGGAATCGTTAGGTCGCGCAGAGAATTCAGCCGTCGGTATTTTGACTTTCTCTCGGGGGCTCGGCAATTATTTTTGAAAGGAGAACCTCTGTATTCGACGAGGAATCGTACGGAAATAAATAATAAAAAAATAAAATTATCATTTCATTTTGTACTTTATTTGTTATTATACAAACAGATTGCTGATGACAGTTCTACCAATCCCCATTAACTTTAGTCTTCATTAAATCAAGAAGAGAATTTTAATATGACCCGAGATGAAATATACGATCATTTGGCCCAGGTTTACTTGGGAAAACGAAAGAAAGCCGACGAGATAAAAAACCGGCAGTTTAACGCGTGGCTCGTCATTAATTTGCTGATCACATTTGTCATTTTTGTCAGCGCTTATTATGGCCTGACAGCCTTCTTGACACAGCGCAAATCCACGTTGCAAAATAGTGTTATCTTCACCCTCAATCAAGGGGTGCTGCGCCTTGAATATGATTTCCAGGATGATTTCCCACCGGTTAAATCTCTCGCCTTGTCAATCCCGTCGATCGACGGAGCAAAATATAACAAGATTAATTTTTCTTTGCGCGGCAAGGAAGAGGGAATACCCGGCGTCGTTAAGGTCGTCTTTCGCAATCAGAAAAATGAAACGGCTTCTTACTATGTGCAGGGCATCGGACCTCACTGGAAAGAATTCAGCATCCCTTTAAAAGAATTCCATCCCATCTCCGACTGGACAAATTTAATTGATATTTCTTTTGTCCTTGAGTCGTGGAATGTGGATAAACAAAAGGGCATGATTTTAATTGATAGTGTTTGCTTTTCCACCTAAAAGGCCGTCATTTAATTTTAAATGACGAGCCTCGCCATTTCCTTTTAAATGGGAATGAGGAAAGATGACGGGAGGACTTGAGAAATATGAAAATAATTTCTATCGCTAATCAGAAAGGCGGTTGCGGGAAATCAACGACAGCTATTAATTTGGCCTCGGCGTTGGGTCTCAACGGTAAACGGGTTCTCCTGTTTGATCTGGATCCTCAGGCGCACGCTTCGTTGGGATTAAATATCGAAGGTCAGAACAGTGTTTATAATGTCATCTCTAAACTGACACCGAGAAAATTAAAGATAGAGAATATTATCCAGAGAGTGGAAAACACGTTTGATATCGTTCCCTCGAATGTGCTGGTGGGGACATTGGAGCAGGAGCTGGCTGATGAGATTGGTCGTGAACTAAAGCTTCTGGCAGTTTTTAATACTTTGAAGGACCGTTATGATTATATCTTGATAGACTGTCCGCCGAGTCTGGGTATTTTGACGATCAACGCGATCCGCGCGAGTGACGAGGTCATTATTCCTGTGGAAACAAGCCGGTTTTCGATGCAGGGCGTTGATCATATTATGGATATTGTCGGCCTGATCAGAGACCGGTTGAATCACACGGTGAAGTGTTGTGTCTTGATCACCATGTTCGACTCACGATTGAGGCATTCTTTTTCGATGTTGGCCACCTTTAAAGAAAAATTTAAGAATATGTTGTTTGATACGATCATTCACGTCAATGTCAAACTGAAAGAATCGGCGGTGATGGGACAAACGGTGAGCGTTTATGATAAATATTGCCGGGGGGCCAAGGATTATTTTACTTTGGCCAAAGAAATTATTTCTTTAGAGCGGAAGGTGGAAGAGGCGACCAGTCGTCCGTCCGTCGCTTTTCGTCCCATCTCAACGAAAATGAAAGAATTGGTAACTCAAGAGATCAAAGAATTTTATCCCACCCTGTTTTCGCTCGACTCTCCGGGAGCCAAGTCGGTCTATGTGACAGGCAGTTTTAACGATTGGTCATTGGATGACACCTGCCTGCTGAAAGAAAGTGACGGCCGATGGGTAACAGAAATCCCTTTGAAACCAGGAGTTTACAAGTATCAGTTTATTGTCGATGGTGTCTGGAAGGAAGATCCCAAAAATCCTCGGAAAGAAAGAAACTCCTTTGGGGATATCAATTCTCTCGTTGAGGTCAGATCGGATGAGTCCACATCAGCCAAATGATGAACAGCAAATTCTTGAGGGAAAAATTCCTGCCATTTTGTCGTATCTTTCCATAGGCTGCATCATCCCGCTACTTTACAAAAAGGATAACAAATTTGTCTTAACCCATGGCAAACAGGGGCTTGTTTTATTTGTCGGCGAGGTGGCTGTTTTTATTGTCCAGATCATTTTAGGGGCCTGGGTGCTGAAATTGGGTATGTTTGTCCTGGGGGCGATCTCTTTTATGGGTATTATTGCCGTCCTTAAAGGGGAATATATTCAGATCCCCATCGTTTCGGATATTGCCGAAAAAATAACTCTTTAATCTTTAGCCAGTTGCTTCCCTGATTTCCTCCATGTCGATCGTAGATAACTTTATCATCCTTCTCAAGAGATTCTTTATAAAAAAGAACGGCCTTGGCAGGACCAAGAAGAAGGCTAATAGAACACGTGTTTTCCGTAAACGTAAAGCCGCATCCAGGAGGCCTTTACGATCAAGGACGATTTCAAAGAATGGATTGAAATCTTCTCCTGTGTCTCCCGGGGCATCTCAAAGAAGAACAAAGACCTTATCGAACAAGAAAACTCAAGTCGGACATAAAAGCAAGAAGGGGAGAGGGCGTTTAAAATCGTCCATCTCAAAACCCTCTCTCGCGCCTGATAGAAAGGCTTATTTGTCCCAGAGATCCGCAGGGACTCCCAGGTCTGTTATCCAGGATAAGGATAACCTTCGAGAGATATGTGTTGGTGAGATCACACACGTTTTCTCCAGGATTCAGGTGATTGTTTTAAAATTGACTCATGAGGGAATTGCTATTGGTCAACAGATTCATATCAAAGGGCGGAATACGAACTTTTGTCAAGAGGTGGTTTCTTTACAGATAGAAAGCGCGGATGTCAAAAGCGCTAAAAAAGGCCAATTGGTTGGTTTGAAGATTAAACAATCAGTCCAAGTGGGGGATAAGGTTTTCAAGTGTTGATAGGCCGAGGAATCCCGACGAAAGTGTACAAATGGTCATTCATATGTTATATTTTAAGCGGCAAAACTTTCCCAAAACATTTTCTTTACGAAAGTCTACAGGTGACACATGAAAATGAACCGTCAAGGACAAAACATTATTGAGTATGTATTGCTTTTTGCCGTTGTTGTTGTTGTTTTATTTGTGACCTTGGGTCCTCAAGGGTTCTTCACACAGTCCATTAATGAATCTTTGGATCAAGCCATCACTCATCTGGAAGCCATGCCTGACGAGCCTTTTAAAAAGAAGTAGTCATGGGCAAAAACCTTAAAACACCCCGCCGATCCGCAAGTTCTTCCAAAGGTCCAATCGGACATGGAGCTTTTTCTCAAAGGGAACAGGATTTAATCCGACGTTATTTGATCTGGTGTTATAAAACCACCAAAGAGAATTTGGATAGAGTTGACCGTTACTATACCCAGATTGAGGTTGATTATTTTGTCCGGCGCGAGTTGATCAAGAAAAAAAGTTTTGAGTCATCTCCTTCGGATCCCCGGTACACGGCCTTAATTGAGGATTTCGAGAAATATATCTCAGATAAGAAAAACAATGTTAATAAAAAGAAATTTGCGGATGACCAATGCGTAACTTTGGATTCCGATTATCGGTATTTGCGCGATCGAATGGACGCCATTGAGAAAGCCATTGTTCATTTCTTGGGAGCTGAGGCGTTGGAGGAAATCAGATTATTATATGAAGAAGAAATGACCCGCCGTATTCTATCCTCCCGAGAACATACGTGATTGTCCGCATCTAAAAAATTATTTATTATGGATTCTGCCTCAGGATGGGGCGTGTTAGGTTTGATAGGCTTAGAATTGTCGGCGAAGATCGCGGAGTTTTTGTTCTTGTTCCCGCCTCAGGCGTTTTTGATCTTTTTTTGTCTCATCAATAAAGTCTTTTTGATCCTTCATGATTCGAGTAGAATCAATGACCTCTGAATGGGCGGCAGGTCGAAAGGCTTTCTTAATTGTCCCAATGACTCCCCAAAACACAAGTCCGGCGACAACAGTTCCAAGGATAAAAAGAAGAATCCCATCGAAGTCTTTCATAACACCCGAATTATAAAATAGAACATAAAGACGCGCAATGGGATCTTTTAATATTGTATTGAAAGGTTATTGGGCGCTATTTATAATGCCTTCGGCACAATAGATATTTTTAAGAAATATCCGTTTACGATTGGAGGGAGTATGACACCGCAATTTGATTTTAAGAAGGAATGGGAAAAAACAAAAGATCAATTGATTAAAATCAGCAAAGAGGCCGCGATCATTGCGAAAAAAGGAGAAGAGGAGCTTGTCAAATTTTCTCAAAAGGGGAAAATGCGGATGGACGCCACGGCGGCCGGTTTAAAGAAAGAGCAGTTGTATTATTTGATTGGTAAGGAATACGTTAAGGTCAAAGAACCCGGGAAGCAAAGCGCCCAATTAAAGAAACTGGTTGAAGAGATGGGGAAGATTGAAAAAGAACAAAGACTCTTACAGAAGAAACTTAAAACAGTTCAATAGGCCTTCGTTCATTTTTACAATTGTTTTGATCCTTTTGCTCCTGTCCACGGTTGACGTAGGAGAATTAACGCCGTCGTCTTCAGGAAATTCCGCGGATCCTATTGAAATTTTTGTCAGTGGAAAGAGGTACGGCTTTTATCATGAGTATCAGCATTAAATATCATGTTCAATAAACCCGCACTTAAAGACTTCTTATTTCTCAGCCTGTTCGTTATTCTTATAACCCTTCACCCGTATTTTCTTCACGGGGAGATTAATCAATTTGAACTCGGTATTTATCTGCCGGGAATCAGCGCTGTTTTGGATGGACAGATCCCTTATAGGGATTTTTTTCATTTACGCGGGCCGTTTGAGTTGTATATACCGGCCGGACTTATGCGCGTTTTGGGTGAGAAAATCAGTGTTATGGAGGGATTCTTTTATTTTGGGACGGTCGTAACACTTATTTTATGCGTTTTAGCGGCCAAGGAGATTTATCGTACGCGGTTTGTTTTGTATTTAATGGCCCCGGTCCTCATTGGCAGGACATTCCCGAGGGTTGTATTTACCTTTTGGGGGGGGATGCGTTTCGCGCTTGGGATTTTAGCGGTGTATTTTGCTGTCAAGCATTTCAAGGATGGTCAAAAAAGATGGCTGTTTGCCGCTGGGATTGCGTCGGGATGCGCGGCTTTAACAAGTGTTGAGATTGGCGTCTGCGCTGTTGTCGGAATCATTTCAGGGATAAGTCTGTCGCTGTTGCTTAAGATCAAGAACGGCAAAGAAATTCGGAGTCTGTTTCTAAACTATTTATCCGGCATAGCCATTGTTGTCGGCCCGTTTCTTCTTTATCTTCAATGGAATCATGCCTTTCTTCCCTATATAGAGGCGACATGGAGTGTTGTGTCCCACATGCAGCATGTTTTTAACATCAATATGGTTTCAAATACTCCTGCGAGTTTGGGGGATGCCGTTCTTTCCATGATCAATCCTACGAGTGAAAATTTTAAATATATGACGCCGGCATATCTTTATGTTTTTACAGGAGGGTATTTTATTTATAGGATCAGGCAGGGACGGTTTGACTATGAAAAGTTGGGTATTCTTGCGTTAGCCGTGTATGGCTTTATGATGTATGTTTCGGCCTTCCGGAACATTGAGGCCGCCCAATTGGAAATGGCCTTGCAACCAGAGAAGATTCTTCTGTTTTTTTTAATGGAAGAAATTTATTTATATTTTAAAGCGTTTAATAGGGTTTTGGGGATTGGACTGATATCTTTTGTGTTGATGGCCTCATCGATCGGTTATTCTGTCGAGAGATTCAACCGTCGCTTTTGGTCTTTTAAATATGTCCATTATAAGTTTTCTGGAAGGAACACGCGTGAACTTCAGCCTTTACACGGACAGCCTTTGGCTGAACTGGAGATGGCGCGCGTGGGGAGAATGGTTGTCCCCAAATGGCAAGCGGAAGATTTTAAAATGGTTGCCCAATTTATTCAAGAAGAGACTTCGCCCGGAGATCCTGTTTTGATGTTCCATGAATTGGCAATATATCATTTTATTGTCGACCGCCCCTTTGTCGGTCGGTTTCCCATGGGGATATTCGCGTGGTTAAACGACCGTTGGCATAAGGAGTTTATAGTGGATCTTCAAAGAACGAAACCCAAAATAGCGGTTGTCGCCAAAGCCCCGCCGTCCTGGTTTGAGGATATCTATTTTAAGGTTCCCGGGAACAGATTAAAGTATGATGATGTCCTGGATTATATTCATGCCCATTACACAGCGGTCCAGGAAACGCCATCCCTTATAATTTATAAAAGAAAATAGTATAAAATATTTACTATTAAATGCCAGATTGGCAAATTCTTATATCTTGACTTATATAGGGGCAAATAGTATAATGGCGCCGTTTCACAAAGGATAAAAAAATCAGATAGAGCTCAACGGTCATTTCCACAGGAGATTAAGTTGAGGGGAAAATTCGGGGCTCAGGTCGCTCCGGAGGATTAGGGCACGAACAAATGACGTTCGGAAGACGTCGTAAATTGAGCGCACATTGAAGGGAGAGAGTACATTGGTTTTTTTAAAAGAAAGAAAGACAGAAGTCATTGACAGTTTTAGAGCGCATTCTAAAGACACTGGATCCGCCGTTGTGCAGGCTGCTTTGCTGACGGAAAGAATTAATTACCTCACAGGGCATTTCAAGACCCACAAAAAGGACTTCCATTCCCGTCGTGGTCTTCTTATGATGATAGGTAAAAGACGACGTTTATTGGCCTATCTCAAAAAGAACGATCTTCAGAAGTATCAAGAAACCATTTCAAAATTAGATCTACGCAAGTGAGGTTATTTCCATGAAATTAGGCCGAATTGAAATCCCAATGGGGGGAAAGAATATTATTATTGAAACCGGAAAACTCGCCAAACAGGCTAATGCCGCCGTTACGGTTTCTTGCGGGGGAACAACAGTTCTCGTCACAGCCTGTATGTCCAAAAAACCAGGGACGATGGATTTTTTCCCTCTTATGGTTGAATATCAGGAGAAAACCTATGCCGCAGGCCGTATCCCGGGCGGTTTTTTTAAACGGGAGGGGCGACCGACTCAGAAAGAGATTTTAACATCCAGAGTCATAGACCGGCCTATTCGACCGTTGTTTCCTAACGGATTTTTAAATGAAGTTCAGGTTGTCGCAACGGTATTGAGCAGTGACGGAGAAAATGATCCTGATATTTTTGCTCTGATCGGCGCTTCTGCCGCTTTGACTATTTCCGATATCCCGTTTGAGGGACCTATCGGGGCTGTACGGTTAGGGAGGGTCGATGATCAATATGTCCTTAATCCAACGTACGCCCAAAGAGAAATAAGTTCCATCGATTTGATTGTGGTTGGGTTAAAAGACGGTGTTGTCATGATTGAAGGGGAATCCCAGGAAGTCGAAGAACCCAAAATGATTGAGGCGCTTCAGTACGCGTTTGATAAACTCCAGCCGATACGGGAAGTTCAATACGATCTGCAAAAACAGGCCGGCAAACCCAAAGCGCGGGTGGCCTTGGTGACGCCGCATCCGGAATTGAAAAATAAGGTCGCTGAATTAGCCAAGGGACGATTGTCTGAAATTTATAAAATTGGCGAGAAAGAGCAGCGGGAAGACGCTTTAAATGATTTACTAGATGAAATTACCAGTGATCTGTCCGTTTTTGAAGCTTATACTACCGCCGACCATGAAATCAGCGCGAGTGATATCAAGGCGATGTTCGAACAGGTTGAATACGAAGAGGTCCGAAGACTTATTTTTGATGAGAATAAAAGGGCTGATGGCCGAGGGCCAAAGGATATTCGGGATATTTCCGTTGAAGTCAATGTGCTGCCCCGTACGCACGGATCCAGCCTGTTCACCCGCGGTCAGACCCAAAGTCTGGCAACTGTCACGCTCGGAACCCGACGCGATGAACAGTTAGTTGAAGCCTTGGAAGGTGTATCTTACTATAATTTTATGTTGCATTATAATTTTCCTTCTTTTAGTGTGGGAGAAACAAAACCCATGCGTGGACCTGGTCGCCGAGAGATTGGCCATGGCGCTTTGGCGGCTAAGGCCCTGACGGCTGTTCTACCGGAAAAAGAAAAATTTCCTTACACGATTCGGGTTGTTTCAGAAATCCTGGAATCCAACGGTTCTTCAAGTATGGCCAGTGTCTGCGCGGGTTGTCTCAGCTTGATGGACGCGGGCGTGCCTATCAAAGACGCTGTGGCCGGGATATCGATTGGTTTAATCACGGATCATAACAAACATTGTCTTCTGACGGATATCATGGGGTTGGAAGATCATTTTGGCGATATGGATTTCAAGGTTGCCGGGACAAGAAAAGGAATTACCGCGATCCAGTTGGATCTGAAGATTAAAGGGGTTGCGGTCAACATATTATTTCAAGGACTGGAGCAGGCCAGAGAAGCCAGATTGAAAATTTTAGATGTCATGCAATCCGTGATTGCCAAACCGAAAGAGGATATATCGGAATTTGCCCCGAGGATTATTATTTTACAAATTCCCCAGGACAAAATCGGCGAGGTGATCGGGCCTGGAGGGAAGACTATTAAGAGGATTATCGAAGAAACAGGCGTAGAGTCGATCGACATCGACGATGATGGGAAGGTCCACGTGGCCTCCTTGAGTAAAGAGGCGGCTCAGAAGGCGGTAGATTTCGTCCATGGACTGGTAGAAGTCCCGGAAGTCGGGAAAATTTATGATGCCGTCGTCGCGCGAATCACTAATTTTGGGGTGTTTTGTGAGTTCTTGCCTGGGAAACAGGGCTTGGTGCATGTCTCGGAACTTTCCAATAAATTTGTCAAAGATGTGAATACGGTTGTTAAAGTCGGCGATACCTTTAAGGTGAAGTTGATTGAAATTGATCAGATGAAACGGATCAATTTGAGTAAGAAGCAAGCTGAAACCGAATAGTGAATATCGTCAACTCCCACTGTCATTAAGAAATTCGGATCAAGATCCGTGTTAAAGCTGCCCGCCATTGTTACGGACTTCTGTAAAAGAAATAGAATGTGGTGGTAGTCCTGCGTTACCTAAATTTCAAACATGTGAATTTGCAGATATGCGCAGTACAGTACTGTGTTCTATACAGACGCTTGACGTGATGTAGGCCAAGCCGGTTGTCCTTAAAAGGCGCAACGCATTTGCGGTGCGTAATTTCAGTTTCACGTTGAGTTAACCATTCTTAAAGAATGAAGCTTTTCCGGTGACTCTCTTCAATGGATGATGTTTTGGAAAAGCCTCATGACAGTACATTAACTCGGCTATAAGTCTTAAAAAATGAAGCAGGAATATATCAGTGAAATAAAGGCTATTATCCTTTTGGCTCTTGGTATGATTTTGCTGGCCAGCCTTGTTTCTTTTGTTCCTGAAGATCTTCCTTGGTATACCTCCCATCCTAATGTCCCTGCCCACAACTTAATCCGTGTCACTGGCGCCTATATGGCCGGAGCCTTATTATTTGTGCTGGGCTATAGTGCCTACGCTTTTGTCCTGTTCCTGTTTTTTTGGAGTTGGAATAAATTCATGGTAAAGGACATCAGGTTTTCATTTTCAAAAATTATTGGATTCAGTATTTTATTGTGTGTCATGAGTTCTTTGTTGGCTATGCCGGGCGTCATGGAATCAAGCCTTCGGTTTCAGATGGGCGGAATCGCGGGATTGTTTATTTCTGATTTTCTGACGAAGAATGTCGGTTGGGGGGCCTACATCATTTTGATGATGCTGGGGACTCTTTCGCTCATTGTTACCTGTGAATTTCTGGTCAGCCCAATCTTTTTGAAGATCGTCGAAAAGTTTTTTCAATGGGGGGGGAGGGTCAAGGAGAAAGTCCAGGAGGGGAAAGCGGATTTGTCCTTGCTTAAATCCAAGATGAATCTCGAAAGGGATTTGAGGGAGAGAGAAAACGTTCTTGAGAAAAATGTTAAGAATAATTTAAAACTTCGGGGTGAAGGAGCGATTGAGAAAAGAAATAAAAAGGACGCGGAGAAGGCGTTGTTAGACGATTTGGACCTTGATCCTTCGGCCGGCAAACAGGCCGCTTCCGCGACGCTCGCATCCAAACCCAAGATAAGGATCGCTCCCATCGAGAATAAAGGCGTGGGAGAGGGAACAGACGAAGGCGAAGCAAAAATTGTCGGAGAATATCATCTCCCGCCATTGGATTTATTAGAAAACCCTCCACAGATTTCAACCGACAGAATTCAAAACGATTTAATCAGCGGGGCTAAATTGCTCGAAGAGACGTTAGCCAGTTTTGGGGTGAGCGCGCGCGTTGCGGATATCGAGCGCGGGCCGGCTATTACGCGTTACGAATTAGAACCCGGGCCGGGGGTCAAGGTCCAGAAATTTACGACTCTTTCAGACGACATCGCCCTAGCCATGAAGGCGGCGGCTGTGCGCGTGGTGGCGCCTATACCCGGAAAAAATAGAGTCGGTATCGAAGTCCCCAATGGGGCTTCCGCCGCGGTCTTTCTCAAGGACGTTCTAACGAACAGTCAGTTTCGTTCTTCAGCCTCGAAATTATCCCTGGCATTGGGAAAAGATATTGCCGGCCAGCCCATGGTCGCTGATCTAGCGGAGATGCCGCATCTCTTGATTGCCGGGACAACGGGTTCGGGCAAGACGGTGTGCGTCAATGGCATTATCACTTCGATGCTCTTTAACGCGACACCCGAGGAAGTGAAATTCGTGATGGTTGACCCCAAAATGGTTGAGTTGGCCCAGTACAATGATATCCCGCACCTGCTGTGTCCGACGGTGACAGACACTCAAAAGGCCGCCGGGGTTCTCAATTGGGTTGTCAGCGAAATGGAGAATCGGTATAGAAAGTTATCGAAAGAGGGCGTGCGCAATATTAAAGGTTATAACGCCAGGGGTCATAAGATGCCTTATATTGTCGTGATTATTGATGAGCTGGCGGATTTGATGCAGGTTTCGGCCAAGACGGTTGAAAGTTCCATCACGCGGTTGGCCCAATTATCCCGCGCCGTGGGCATTCATCTTATTTTGGCGACACAGCGGCCGTCCGTGGATGTTATTACGGGTGTCATTAAGGCTAATTTCCCGGCAAGAATTTCTTTTAAGGTCGCTTCCAAAGTCGATTCGCGCACCGTCCTGGATATGAACGGCGCGGAGAATCTGCTGGGGAAAGGGGACATGCTTTTTATTAAACCCGGGGACGCGAAGCCGACCCGCGGGCAATGCAGTTATGTGAAGGATGAAGAAATCCACCGCGTGATTCAGTATATTAAAGAACAACAAACCCCAGTCTATGACGAGAATATTTTAATCCATCAGAAGCCGGGAGCCAAGCCGGGATCGGATGAAAAAGATGAATATTACGATGAGGCGGTCAAGCTGGTGATTGAGACCCAGCAGGCGTCGGTTTCGATATTACAAAGACGGTTGCGATTGGGATATACCCGCGCTGCCAGGCTGATCGATATGATGGAGCAAAATGGTATTGTCGGGCCTTATTGTGGCAGCAAGCCTCGAGACATTCTTGTTGACAGGGAAAAGTGGCTTCTGGAAAATATGAAGACTGAGGAAGTCAAAGAATAACGTTATGAATCCTGAAAAAATAAATAGTGAAAAAAAAGATGCGGGACGTTCGAAAGGTCAGATTCTCAAAGAAGCGAGGGTGGCTAAAGGCCTTAGTCTGGATATGGTTCATGAGGCGACGAAAATTCCCCTGGATGTCCTTCGGGGCATTGAAGAAGGATACTCCATCCGCACCATCACCCCATTTTATTTGAGGGGTTTTCTTAAGATTTACGCCCAGTATCTGAATATCGATGTCTCGGAGGTTGTTGAAGATTATAAAAAAGCGACTCCGCCGAAACATTATAATAAAAAAGATGTCATAGACTTTAAAATTTTGCCGTGGATATCTTCGGTTCTCTCTTCTTCGGCCAGAAAACGGAAGATTTTTAGATTTCTAGTTCTCATTTCTTCTATTCTGATTGTATTAAAAGTCATTGCTTTCCTGACGCACAGAGCGCCGGCTAAGACGCCCGCTCCTCCCATTGAGGCAAGAAATACCCCGAATTGGAATAAGGCTTCTCTGACGGGCATTCATGCGCCTTTAAAAGCCGTAACTAAGACGCCTTTGCCCGCCCCCAAGGTAAAACCGGTTCAGCTTACTCAAAAAATCGCGCCAAAGGAAAAACAAAGGGTACAACCCAAGCCGGTCGAGATGAAAAGGGATCTAGCGAACCTGGCGCCCAGTGAAACAGAAACGCCTGAGCCTCGCTCCCCTTATGAAGGACAGACCGAAAAGCCTCATAAAAATGTTATTCTGACGGTTCGCGCTAAACAAAATAGCTGGTTAAACGTGAAAGTCGACGGGGCGATTGTCTTTCAGTCCACGTTAAAACGAGGCGTGGTGGAGACCTGGATGGCTAACGAGAAAATCGAGATCTCCGGACGGAACATCAATCAACTGGAGTTTGAAGCGAATGGGAAGATGATCGGCACTCTGGGTCGGGCCGATCGCACCGCTAAGACCGTGATCGTGACGAAAGATGGATTGTCTGTTACAAAATAAACTCTATGATTATGAAATCAAAACGCCGGGTAAGAACGAGTAAAGATTTTTGCGCCGAGAGGGCTTCCCAGGGGCAAAGGGTGGGGATTATCAATTTAGGATGCGCTCGCAATCTTGTTGACGCGCAGGTTATTTTAGGCAACGTCCAAAAACAGGGCCATACGATTGTTGATATTAAGAATTCAGAGGTGGCCATTCTGAATACCTGCGCCTTTATCGAAGAGGCCAAAAAGGAATCCATTGACGCGATCGTGGATTTAGTTGAATTAAAAAAACAGGGGCGGCTTAAGAAAATTATTGTCACCGGATGCTTGGCGCAACGTTACGGTCCGGAGCTTATTAAAGAGTTTAAGGAAATTGACGCTGTGATCGGGGCGCAAAAGTTGGATCAAAGAAATGTCCCTGAACAAATTTTGCTGACGCCGGGACATACGGCCTATGTCAAGATATGTGAGAGCTGTTATAACTGCTGCAGTTTTTGTGTAATCCCGGCCATTAAAGGGAAATTTGTCTCAAGGACGATGGAATCGGTCCTTAAGGAAGTGGAACGGCTGGATGCCGGCGGGGTAAAGGAAATTAATATCATCGGCCAGGATATCACGGCGTACGGCATGGATATTTATCATCAAAAGAGTCTGGCGCGGCTTCTTCAGAAAATAGCGGCGGTGACAAAAAATATTCAATGGATACGTTTATTGTACGCCTTTCCGGCCCATGTGACCGATGAGCTGATCGATGTGATTGCCGGCGAGGATAAAATCTGTAAGTATCTGGATATCCCTTTACAGCATATCAGCGGGCATTTGTTAAAGGCCATGAACCGGAATATGACAACCCGGCAGACCATGGCCCTGATCCGGAAACTGAGGACAAGAATCCCGGAGGCCAGCTTGCGAACAACGTTTATCGTCGGTTTCCCGGGGGAAACACAAGAGGATTTTGAAGAGCTCCTGCGTTTTGTGGAAGAGACACGGTTCGATAAGGCGGGAGGATTTGCTTATTCCCGTGAGGAAGGGACACCGGCCTTTGAATGGCCGGATCAGGTTCCGGAAAACATAAAAAAGAAAAGATTAGACAAACTGATGAAAGTTCAACGGGGGATTTCGCAATCTGTTCAGGAACGTTTTCTCGGGGAGACGCTGAATGTCCTGATTGATGAGAAGAGTCTGGAAGAAAAGGGGCTTTATATCGGAAGGACGGAATTTGACGCCCCGGAGGTGGATGGCGCCGTCACTGTGCGTTCCCAAAAATTGTTAAACCCCGGTGATTTTGTGTCTGTGAAAATCAGGGACACGTATGAATATGACTTGGCCGGAGAGGCGGTATGAATCTGCCCAATGCCCTCACGATTTCCAGGATCGTCTTAACCTTTCTTTTTATTTTCTTTATATGTTCGGCGGGATTGATTTCTAAGATTATTGCCGCCGTTATTTTTCTCATAGCTTCCTTGACGGATTTTTATGACGGTTACTACGCCAAGAAATATCAATTGACCAGTGATTTCGGGAAAATCATGGATCCCATCGCGGATAAAGTCCTGGTTCTGGCCGCGTTCTTTGTGTTTACGCATATGCGTTTAATCCCGGTTTGGATGTTCGCTTTGATTTTTATCCGGGAGGTATTGATTACGGGCTGGCGGTTGGCGGCTGTCCTCAAAGGAGAGGTATTGGCCGCGGAGAAGGCGGGAAAAATCAAGACAGTCTCCCAGATCGTCGTGATCAGTTTCATTTTGATCTATATCCTCCTGAAAGAATCCCCTTTTTCGCAATCATGGACGGACTCTTTTTGGCAAGGGTGGAGACTTGGGATCGATGGTCTTATGATGATCGCCCTTGTTTTAACAGTATTTTCCGGCGCGGCCTTCTTGAGAAATAATATGAGATTGAATCGTCATTGATTGGCAGGACTGCGTTACTTAAACTTGAAACATGTCAATTGCCGGATGGACGCAGTACAGTAATGAGTTCATCTGTAAATAATTTAGGTATCACAGTAATAAGTCCCAAAGTCGCCATGTCCGACAAGCTCATCCAATTATTCGCCACGTTCTTTTATATCGGTCATTTTCCGGCCGCTTCGGGGACATTGGCCAGTGTCGCCGGCGTTTTTATTTCCATTGGGCTTTGTCATAATCCTGTCGGATATATTTTTTTTCTTTTGATGATCACCCTCATAGGTTTTACGGTGAGCGGCCCCATGGAGAAATTGATTCGGCAGAAAGATCCTTCGTGCATCGTGATTGATGAAGTCGCCGGCGTCATGCTGGCCTTCTTTCTCCTGCCATTGAATATGCCGGTCCTCGTAACGGCATTCTTCCTGTTCAGGGCCTTTGATATGTTCAAGATTTATCCGGTTAATAAATTTGAGGCCCTTGGGGGATCGTCGGGGGTCATGATGGATGATCTGATCGCTGGGATCTATACAAACATCACCATGCACGCAGCGATTTGGTTTTCAGGTTTTGTTTAAGGAGAAAAGTATTTGGAAAAAAATTTGTTTAATCATAAAGGGAGAAATTACGCATGAGAACATCGAATCCGGTATTAACGAATACGACCTTTGAGCAGGGCCATACTTTCGGTCCGGGGGCGAGCATGACCCTTCAGGGAGCTGTGAACAAGACGATGATTTTGCTTTTTCTTCTTGTCGTGAGCGCCGCCTGGGTGTGGGCAAAAGTGATTCAACCTGTTCCTATATTTGAAAGTTTGGAGGGTGAGGGGGCAAGGACCATTTCTTCCGTCGGTCCATTGATAATGATCGGGATGATGGGCGGACTTATTTCCGGTTTTGTTACAATTTTCAAAAAAGACTGGTCTGCGGTAACCGCCCCTGTTTATGCCGTCTGCCAGGGGCTTTTTTTAGGCGGAGTATCGGCTATTTATGAGATGCAGTATCACGGCATTGTTTTTCAGGCCGTGGCCTTAACTACAGGCACACTCTTCTGCCTTTTGATGGCGTATAAATCCGGGATTATCAAGGTGACGCAGAATTTTCGTTTAGGCATCGTGGCCGCCACTGGAGCCATCTGTCTGGTTTATCTCGTGAACTGGATTATGAGTTTCTTCGGCGGATCCATCCACGCCATTTACAGCAACGGGATTTTCGGCATAGGGTTTAGCCTCGTTGTTGTCGGGGTCGCCGCATTGAGTCTTGTCCTGGATTTCGATTTTATTGAGCAGGGGGCATCCCATGGCGCTCCTAAATATATGGAGTGGTATAGTGCCTTTGGCCTGATGGTGACATTGATTTGGCTTTATCTTGAGATATTGAGACTGCTTTCAAAACTGCGCAGCCGTGATTAGATCGTCCTTTTAAAGGCTTTGATGGTATGTGTGGTATTTTCTTTATGCCCTCTCCGTTTTTTATAAAAAGGGGAGGGGGTTTTTAAATTAGAAAATTGAAGTGTGATGCCGTTTTTATCTATGAAACCGTTTTCCTGAAAACACTTTCCAAGCAAGCCTTGCCTAATACTTATATGGTATAGTTTGTCTATGCTTAGTAGTTTTATTTATAGACACTCGTCCCCTCAAGGGCTTTCCCGATTGTTCCGCTTTACAGCCTGGACCATATTGATTAGTTTTATATTGTACAGTATTCTGCCTTCCCAAGCCTATGCCCAGACGCTTCTTAATTTACCGACGCCGGGTGCGATGGTGCCTTTAAGCCCGGTGTTTGAACCTGTCCTGATCAAAGGGATCAAGCTCAATCCGCAGAATCCGCTGCAGTTTGATTTCATCGTAGACCCGGCGGATTCGGGACTTAAAGACGAGGCCTTGAAAGAGGAATCCACCAGGCTCATCAAGTATTTTCTCGCGGCCTTGACCGTGCCGGAGGAAGACCTGTGGGTCAACTTATCACCCTATGAAAAAGACCGGATCATCCCCGAGGCTTTTGGACAGACCGAGATGGGCAGGGATCTTTTAGCGCAGGATTATCTCCTCAAGCAGATCACGGCATCCTTGATGTATCCCGAGGATGAGTTAGGACAGAAATTTTGGGACCGGGTTTATGAGAGGGCCCATCAGGAATACGGGATAACGGATATTCCGGCGGATACCTTTAACAAAGTCTGGATCGTTCCCGAGAAGGCCGTGGTGTATGAGAACGGCGACGTGGCGTTTGTGGTGGAGAGCAAATTGAAAGTAATGCTCGCCGTTGATTATGAGGCACAACGGCGAAGCCTCGCCAAAAGCGGGTTGGAGCAGGATTATTTAGCTCGTAGCTCATCGCTCATAGCTCATGGAGATCCAGAGCACAAGGGCACAGGGGCACAAGATCACAGGAATACAGGAGCACAAGAGTCAAGAGCTAACAGCCAAGAGCTGACACCTGATTCTCAAACCCTAACCCCTGTTATTAGAGAATTACTCATTCCCGAAATTGAAAAAGAAGTCAACACAGGCAAGAACTTCGCTTCTTTAAGGCAGATATATCATTCCATGATTTTAGCGACGTGGTTTAAGCGTAACCTCAAGGGAAGCCTCTTGGGCCAGGTGTATGTGGGCAAGAATAAAGTGGGAGGTGTGGATGTCGAGGACAAACAGATCAAGTTAAAGATTTACGACCAATACCTTGCGGCCTTCAAGACAGGCGTCTACGACTACATCAAAGAAGATTACGACCCAACGACCCGGCAGATTATTCCGAGGAAGTATTTTTCGGGGGGGATGGTTGTTGGCAAAGAGTTGAATAATGTTTTGATTGAAGAACAGCATCCGCGACAGTCATTTTTGAAACAAATTAAGTCATGGACCTCCAAATTCGTCATTATGGGGGCTGTTTTGTCTTCGTTGAATTTGGCAGGAGAGGGTTTCTTTCATAATCCTCCTTTGATGGCAGGAAGTCTGCAGAATTCTGTTCAGAAGAAAGACATTTTGAGTAATGCCCGTGAATTCGTAAGACAGCATATTGAATATGTATTGAAGGAGGGAACTGGCATCATACCAAATGACAGTCCAACAATATGGAAAAAACTTTTGCAAGAATTAAAGGTAAAAACAAACTATCCGGTGGATATTAACCCCCTTCTTGAAGATGGACAGTTATTACAGGCTGTCATTGACCTCTATGTGCACTTATTTAATCAGGCAACGGGCATCACGGGCGATCCATACGTCAACTCCTTGGTGAATATCCAGAAGATGTTTGAGTTGCTTGAGGCAGATAAAAGATTGAATTTGGCTGTTCCCTCTAAGATGGAGGCCTTTTTTAAGGGAGTATTTAGTGATTTTATTATTGCCGGGGCCAACGATCCGGCGGAGGCAAGGCTCATGGGAAGTTACCTTGTTAAGTGGGCCGAAGAGCTGTCTCCGCGGCTGGGTAAAATGATGACTGACTTGGTAAGTGGATTGAAACAATTGGATGACGCCAAGAGGGGAAAGGAATTACTGGAAAAATGGAAGAAAATAAATGAGGAAGTCCTGATTCCTCAGAAATTTTACGCGACGCTGAACATTGTGCATGATCTAAAAAGTGAACAGCATTATTATATAGCCGTCGCGTACCAGATTGTTGATCAGCAAGAGCGATACGTCCTCAATAAAATCCCTGTTCAGGTTCTTTACGGACGCAAGATCGACAGGACAAATATTATCGGGGCCAGAGGGCACAGCATTGAAGGTGAAAAGGTGGTTTTTATTGATATGGATGAAATTGATAAAAAGGTGAAAGAAATAGAGGATACCTTAAAGGGGAATCCTTACGTGCTATACCAGGACGAACAGGGACGTTTGATCAGTCATGATTCTGTCACTGAATGGGTTAGAAAAACATATGGAGGCAAGACATCGGATCAAATACGGGAAATAATAAAATATTTTATTAGGGCCCATGAGTTGACCCATAAGGCATTGGAGTTTTCAGGAGTTGAGTATTTACCCGACGATCGTTTTGGCATTCCCGCTGGCCTATGGAGTGAACTATCAGGGGAAGACAAAAATTCTATTACCCAGGAGGTTGCCGCGTATTTTGGAGGCGGGGTTGCCATCGAAAAGGATCGGGGGGCCACTTACGTTCATCTGTTGCCGCATTTATTTTCCGGTGACCCCACACCCGAGTATTTCGCCGCCAGATATATTTTTAATATCACTGCCGGCAAGATCAATAATTGGGTTGACTGGCGAAATCCGGATGAGGCGATAAAGTTATTTGAAATGTTTATGAAAGATTTTGAGTTATATCAAAAACGATCGGAAAGCATCTTTAAGGAAACATTCAACCTTAATCCTGTTCAGCCCTTCCGTTTCCCGGCTTATATCTGGAGTAAATTACAGGCCGGATTGAAAGAGCTTCCCGATGGCATTGAATCTTATATCTCATCTCATGGTTTAGCGTGGACAGACGCTGTTGGTGTTCAATACTGGTTTGACGAGGATAAGGAATTTATCAAGAGGTTTGGACCAGCCACGGCAGAAAGGGTATGGGCGGCGGCAACGCTGGCTGTCAATGAGGCGAATCGATGGGGCATCTCTTCTCCAAAACATATCAAAAATAAACAACAGCTTAAGGACATCATCGCCTTTCATGAAGATGTGCACAGCCAGTTGCGCGAGGATGTATCCCAGGAAATTCTTATCAACTTTCAAAAGCAGGTGAGGGATGTCCTGAATGGTGGAAAACCCCTGACAGATGATCATTTCTTTATACAAGCTTTTAAAAAGATTTACGGAAAACTTCCGAATGAGAATGGGTATCGTGATCAGGAACGAATTGACTGGTACATAGAGGAGTTTCTTGCGCTTTCAATCCAGGAGGCTGTCAAGTTTAATGATCCCTTGGCTGTTTTGTACAGGATGATGGAAGAAATGGAAGGTGACGCAACGGGAAAACAGGGCTCTTCAATAAATTGGACCAGATTAATGGAAGTCGTTAGTGAGATGAAAGATGTTTTAACGGGGGTTCCCCGGTATAAAAGGTTACTTGTTGAAGGGGAGATAATTACTATTGGGAACAGGAGTTTTAAAATAACGAGCATGGTTTATTCAGAATATGGTGGTAAATTAAGGCATTTCGCGTTGGGGTATGATATATCGACAAAAGAGCCCGTTGTAATGAAGGATCTGAACAGCGCGCAAAAGCCTGCGGTAGCCCAAGCTGTCATTAGTCTTATTTATGGTCAACTTGAACTTAAAACGGCGGCAAGAATGATCTCTTTCGGTGATGTGGAAGGTCACACGGTGCTTGTCACGGAATATCTACCGACAAAATTTGAGGATTTTATTCTCGCATCAAGATTGCCGGACTTAAATGCTAATTTGAAATCATCAATTTCACGCGCCCTCGCATTGGGAAAAGATTTACTAAGGCTGCAGGAAAATAATTTGATCCACGGGGATATGCAGCATCATAATGTTTTGTTAACAGAATCAGGTGAATGGAAAATGATCGATTTTGGGGATCCAGGAGGTGTTGGTGACGTTCAGGGGGTGTCGTCACTTTTGTATGCGGCGGCAACCGGGCGGTTACTAAATCTTTTTTTTGATGAATGGAAGGTCATCAACGACGGGCCGACACGAAGAGTGAGCCAATTATGCCATGAAATCAACAATGTCATCCCCAGAGAACTAAGTCAGCTTGTCTGGGATGGGTTGGGTATGGGGGAAAACAAAGTTGACCTCACGGGATTTATTAAATTATTGGAAAAAATTCATAGTAAACTGAGCTGGGATGAAGTCAAAAAAGAATGGCTTTTATCATCGGATCCGGCAATATTGTCAAACAGAGATACCAAAGGCGGTATCGACCTCAATCCCGTCGGAATGAACCTCGAAACCAAAGGCAAGGGCGTGGATTTTGATTTTACCGCGATCGGCTTGCCGTGTCTGGATGAAGACAACGATGGGCGGTGTGAGGCGTTAGACTTAGAACAGATCAAGCAAATGGACATCAACGGTTTTTCTCCGGTCATTATTCAGATGACCCCGGTCGTCAATCTCCCGTTACTTTTGGGCGTTCGGGAGACGGAGCGCGCCGTGCCGGAACAGGGAGGGGAGCCGGTTTCGGGGGAAGGGTTGATGTATCTTTACCCGGCGGGACAGCGGGATAAGGACAGTCAGGGGAGGGCGTCATGAGTGAATGGTTTTGGAAAAGGCTGGATCAGGCCTCGGGCTGGATCGCCGGACTTGTCCTGTTTGGGGTGATCGGTTTTACAGCGACCATTGAGATCAAGGACCTGGACCTTTGGCTGCACCTGGCGGCGGGGAAATATATTTTGTCTCACGGCAGCATTCCCCAGGTTGATATTTTTTCCAGCACGATCGCCGGGGCGCCTTGGATTGATCACGAATGGCTGTTCCAGGTCATCGTTTATTCCGTCTACCGCTTGACCGGTGTGAATGGCTTGTTGGGTTTGCAGGTCTTGATGGTGGTTTTGACGTCGGGGTTGGTTTTTTCTTTTCTCAGCGGTCGAGCCTCCAGTCCCGAGAAGAAACAGAGTTACCAGTTCGCCGGTCTCGTGCTCCTGTTTCTCATCCTGCTGGTGTACAAGCTTCGTTTCACGTTGAGGCCGGATCTTTTCAGTCTTCTTTTCTTTGTGACCTTCCTGCGCCTTCTCACTTCCCATGTTCATAAAAAATATTCTTTGGGACTGGTGTTCCTGACGCAGGTTCTTTGGAGCAATATGCATGGTTTTTTTATCCTGGGGCCGGTCTTGATATTGATGGCGATGAGCGCTGAGCTGGCTAAACGGCATCTGCCGCTCCCTTTTGAATGGGGCCGGGTCCGACGGTTGAAGGATGAAGACATGCGGCGATTAGGACAGATGTTTGTTATCAGTCTGTTGGCCTGCCTGATCAATCCGTATTTTATCCGCGGCGTCGCATATCCTTTGAGCGTGTTCTTTTCCCTCTCCGGGGAATCCAAAATATTTTTTGAATATATCAGCGAATTAAAAAGGCCTTTGACGTGGAATACCTTGTTTTCTCTGGAGGCGTACCTTCCCTTTAAAGGCTTGGTCGTGATCTCCTTGTTCAGTTTTCTGTTCAACCGCCGCAGGGTGGATGTGACGGTTCTTTTGTTTTGGGTGTTTTCCCTGGTGTTTTCTCTGTGTGCCGTCAGGAATATTGTTTTTTTCGCCTTTACCGCGTTTCTGGCCGTCATGTCCAATTTGCGGCAGGAGGGGGCGCCTCAGACGGTTTTCCGGAAAACTAGAAACATTAAACTCTTTTACCTTGGTCTCATTCTTTTAAAGAGCTTGATGATCGGTGGGATGCTGTCTTACGCCGGAGAAATTTCTTTGAGGGGATATTTTGATTTTGACACGCTGCGGCGCAAGAGTGAATTCGGAGGTTTCACGAAAAGGAATTTTCCTTACAAGGCAGTGGACTGGTTGGTAGAGCAGCGCATTCGTGGAAACTTCCTGAATGATTTTAATTCCGGGGCTTACCTCGTCGGGAGGGCGTTTCCGCGGGTCCGGGTGTTTATTGACGGCCGGACCGAGATGTACGGGGAGGCGTTCTTTAACGCGTACCGGAAGGTGTGGAGCGGGGATCCGCAACAGATCGCGGCGGCGATCCGGCAGTACCATTTAACCGGGGCTTTCCTGAATTCCTCGGAGGATCCTGTCCCCGGCGATTTACTTCGATATTTTTATGAAAACAAGGAATGGGTTTTGGTTTATTTCGACTACGACGCGGCCATATTCTTGAAAGATGTTCCCGAGAATCAATGGTGGATTGATCATCACGCCGTGGACTTGCCGTCGTGGAAGTTTCAGAAAATGGATCTGTTTAAGGTAGGATTGAAGAAGATCACGCCGTATCCCTATTTCAACCGTGCCGAGGCTTTCTTGAAATTAAGTCTTTGGGACAAGGCCGAAGAAGAGATCAACGAGGCTCTCAGGATTAATCCCCATCATCCGGATCCGTACCGGCTTTTGGGGCAAATTCACGTCAAGAGGAAAGAGTGGTCTGAGGCGTTTGAAGATTTGAGAAAGGCCAAACTCTTGGCGCCGGGAGACATGCGCGTCCGTTATCTTTTAGGCGTCGCTCTTTGTCATCTGGGAGAACTGCCCCTGGCGCGCGAACAGGCGCTTCGGCTCAGGGACCACGATCCGAAAAATCCCAATGGGATGTTTCTTTCCGCCCTGATTTATGCTAAAGAACAAAGGCACGAAGACGCTCTCGCATTCTTGGCCAAGGCCCACCACCTCGTGCCTGAGAACGCGCAGGAGATCTTGAGAATCGGCGATGTATTGTTTGAGCAGAGAGCCTTCGCGCAGGCCAAAGTGGCGTATCGATTGGCCTTGGCGACAGGAAGATCTTTAAAGAAAGTCCGAAAAAAACTTTATCGGTGCGCGGACGCGCTAGGGAACACGCCTCCGGCGGGCATCAAGAACAAAGAAATTGAGACCAAGGACAATGAAGGACAGTATCTGGAAAAAAATTAATTACTTCGTGGGATTATTACCCCTGGGGGCGTTGTTCGGTTTGGTGTCCTTCGCGGCCAATGTGGAGATCAAGGATCTGGATCTCTGGCTCCATCTGGCGATGGGGAAATTTATTACGACGCATCATTACATCCCCGACGTGGATATTTTGTCCTGCACGATCCAGGGCCGGCCGTGGATCAACCACGAGTGGTTGTTTCAAGTGATTGTTTACAATATTTTCAATGTCTGGGGGCCGGACGGTCTTTTAAGAATGCAGACGGTCATCGTCCTGCTGACCATGCTGTTATTATTATTCTTGGGATACACTAAAGATAAACAGCTTGTGACAACGTTTATCTTGCTGTTGGTTTATCTGGTTTTTCAGCAGCGGTTTACCATCCGTCCGGATATTTTCAGTCTTCTCTTTTTTACTTTGTACATTTATGTCCTGGCCCTGCACATCGATAAGAAATGGGCGGCGGCGGTGCTGGTGATGGTTCAAATGGTTTGGACCAATACGCACGGATTTTTCTTTTTTGGCCCGCTCTTTGTTTTTATCGGCCTTTTCTCGGAGGGAATCAAGCGGCACGTCCCGTTGCCTTTGGAATGGAACGTCTCCGGAAGGCTGACCGACAAGGAGTATCAAAGGCTCAAAGGGATATTTGTTCTCGTTCTCTTGGCCTGTCTGGTGAATCCCTCGTTTGTGCGCGGCGCCTTATATCCGATCGGCGTCTTTTTTTCTCTCTCTTCTGAAAATAAGATTTTCTTCGAATATATTCAGGAACTGCAAAAGCCCATCACGTGGGACACGCTCTGGGATGGAGGGAGGTTTGGTTATTATAAATTGCTCATTGTCTTGTCGTTTGCTTCGTTTATTTTTAATAGGCGCAGGATCGATATCAGCGCCTTTTTTTTCTGGCTGGTCTTTCTTGTTTTTTCTCTCAAGGCCTCACGGAACACGTCCTTTTTTGCCTTTGCCGCTTATCTTGTCATGATCACGAACATGGCCACGATGTCGTTTAAACACATCATCCCGTTACGATTTACCGCCAGGAAATTTCAATACGTGACGGCCATCGTTTTTAAAATGTTGCTTTTATTCTGGATGTTTCAATATTGCTCGGGGATGGCCGGTTTAACGTATTATGACTTTGATACCTATGAGCGAAAAAGTGAATTCGGCGGGATTTCGTTGAGAAGCTACCCCGTGAAAGCGGCAAACTTTCTTGTCGATAATCATGTGAAGGCGAATATCTTCAACGATTTTAACTCCGGGGCTTACTTGCTGGGGCGCGCCTTTCCTGATATTAAAGTGTTTATTGACGGCCGGACCGAGGCCTACGGAGGGAGGTTTTTTAAGCAGTATCAGAAAATTTTGAAAAAGGGCGATACCAAATTATTTGAGGAGATGGCGGACAAGTACCATTTGACGGCGGTGTTTCTTAATGCCGTGGTCGAAAAGATCCCGCAAGATCTCATGAAGTATCTTTATAATCACAGAGACTGGCGGTTGGTTTATTTTAACTATGACGCGTTGATTTTTTTGCGTCGTGTCCCCGAACATGAGGCGCTCATCGGGAAGTACGCGATCGATTTGTCGAAATGGCAACCGCCGCCAATAGATCTTTTGAAGGTGGCCGAGTCCAGGATAGCGCCGTATCAGTATTACAAAAGGGGATGTTCGCTTGAGGCGCTGGATTTTGATGAGGCCGCCCTGGCGGAAGCGCGGGAAGCCAATCGTATCGCCCCGGATTATCCCGATCCGTATGAGCTCATGGGCCGAATACTGGCTAAGCAAAAAAATTATAAAAAAGCCTTTGAGAATTTTCGTATCGCGGCGAGTTTTTCGCCGGGAAGCAAAAAATTAAGATACAATTTGGCCTTATCTTATTCGGATATGGGCGAGACCAAAGGGGCGGTTGAGCAGTATCGCAAGATGATCGTGGAATGGCCCGGTGAAGCCCGGGCCCATTTTCTTTTATCCAAGGCATTTGTGCATGACCGGCAATATGATGAATCGGTCAAGACGTTGAAAGACGCTTTTCGGATGGATCCTAACGCTGTTCAGGATATCCTGAAAATAGGGGATATGATGCTGGAACGGAAAGAATACGCGAAGGCCAAAGAGGTTTATGCCCTGGCCTTGGCAGCAAACAAAGAGCAGGCCACGGTCCATTATAAATTAGGCGCGCTTTCTTTGAACATGGAAGATCCACGGACAGCCCGAGAAGAATTCGAGAAAGCCTTAACCATTGATCCTGATAAGAAAGAAGCTAAGGAAGAGTTGAAGAAATTGAATGCGAAAGAGGGCGTGAGGGAATCGCAGGAAAACGCGGGAAGTCCCCCTGGAATTTGATTCGCGCGTGGCGCAACTCAGTCCCGGGTAGTGGTTGAAAATCAGTCTGAAAATCAGCACGGAAATCAGCACGAAAATCAGCAGAAAATCCGCATTGAAAAAGAATAGAGCCTATGTATAATACTCCCATCCTAAAGGGCCATGGAGTAGGCCGTCCTAATTTTATAAGAGGAGTGCTTTTGTCATGCGTGATGTCTTGACGTTTATTTTAGCTGGAGGCCGGGGGGAGCGCCTTGATCCGCTCACCCGAGACCGGGTCAAGCCGGCTGTTCCCTTTGGCGGGATCTACCGCATTATAGATTTTACCTTGAGCAACTGCATTAATTCCGGGTTAAGACGGGTTTATGTTTTAACGCAATACAAATCGTTCTCTTTGCAGAAACACTTATTGTCCGGGTGGAACATCGTCTCCAGTCAACTAGGCGAATTCATTGATGTCATCCCGGCGCAGCAGAGGATCGGCTCTGACTGGTATAGAGGAACGGCGGATGCCATTTACCAAAATATTTACGCTATCCGCGACTTGGATCCCCAGTTAATCCTTATTCTGGCCGGCGATCATATTTATAAAATGAATTATCAGGAAATGATCGCCCTTCATAATGAAAAAGAAGCCGATGTCACGGTCGGCTGTATTCCGATGCTTAAAGAGACGTCGATCAACTTCGGTGTCGTTGAGGTTGACCAAGATAATTATGTCCAGGGTTTTCAGGAAAAACCGGCCGCACCGAAAACGATTCCCTCTAATCCGTCACACATTTTCGCCTCTATGGGTATTTATCTTTTTAAATCGGATGTCTTGTTGCAGGAATTGCAGTTGGATGCCAAGGCGGATTCGGAGCATGATTTTGGGAAAAATGTCATCCCTCAGATGCTGAAAAATAAGAGGCGCATCTGCGTTTATAATTTTGTCGACGAACAAAATAGGCCCAAGTACTGGAGGGATATCGGGACAAGGGACGCGTATTACCAGGCGAATATGGATTTAGTGAGTATGGACTCCGAGTTCAATTTGTTCGACAAAGCCTGGCCCGTGAGGACCTACCACGCGCAGTATCCTCCGATCAAAATTGTGAGCACGCAGGTCGGGCCGGGAGCGGTTGTCGATTCCCTGATTTCCGGCGGGTGTGTGATTGAGGGCGGGCTTTTGGATAGGGCCGTCCTGTCATCGAACGTTAAAATCAAGAATAACGCGGAGGTCAGGAATTCTGTTCTTATGGAAGGTGTCATTGTCGGCGAACACGCCCAAGTCCAGAACGCTATCATTGATAAAGAGGTCTTCATCCCGCCTTATACGAAGATTGGGTATGATTTGCAACTGGACCAGAAACGGTTTGTTCTGACGGCATCGGGTGTGGTTATTGTGGCCAAGAAAGCTTCTGTTGAGCAATAGAGAATAAATGGATGGGATGCGGGGATTCAGTTTAAGTTTGCGAAAATCATTAATCTGTTAGAGAGGGAGAGATGTCCAAGATGATTCTTCAGCCTAAGATACGCGGTTTTATTTGCACAACGGCTCATCCTGTCGGGTGTGCCAAGCGGGTTCAGGATGAAATTGATTACGTCCAAGAGCGACCCCTTATTAGGCAAGGCCCCAAAAAAGCCTTAATCATAGGCGCATCGACGGGTTATGGCTTGTCTTCGCGTATTGTGGCTGCCTTTGGCGGCAGCCGGGCTGCCACGATCGGTGTTTTCTTCGAGAAGGAGGCGGAAAATGGCCGCACAGCCACGGCGGGTTATTATAATTCGGCCGCCTTTGAACAAAAAGCTCGGGAAGCGGGTTTGTACGCCAAGAGTTTTAATGGGGATGCCTTCTCCGATGAAATGAAACAAAAGGTGATGGAAACTATTAAAAAAGATTTAGGCTCTGTGGATCTTGTTATTTACAGTTTGGCCTCGCCCCGGCGGCAGCATCCTAGAACCGGCCAATTGGCCAAATCTGTTTTGAAACCCGTGGGGACAACGTTCTCGAATAAGTCCCTGGATCTCAATTCGAATAAACTTGAGAATGTGACCTTGGCACAGGCCTCCCAGGAGGAAATTGATCAGACGATTTCTGTCATGGGAGGAGAAGATTGGGAAATGTGGATAGAGGCGCTTAAAAACGCCGGATTGCTGGAGCGACACGCATTGACCGTGGCGTATTCGTATATTGGTCCGGAATTGACGCGGGGTGTCTACCGTAACGGCACTATTGGAAAGGCCAAAGATCATCTCGAGGCAACGGCGCGAAAATTAGATGAACAATTGAAAAAATATGGCGGCAGGGCCTTAATCTCTGTGAACAAAGCCCTCGTCACGCAATCCAGTTCAGCAATCCCTTTTATCCCCCTTTATTTTATTTTGTTGAAGAAGGTCATGAAGGAAAAAAAAGTTGATGAAGATTGCATTGGACAAATTCACAGGTTATTTGCCACCCGACTTTATACGGGTGGGCCGATCCCGGTGGATGAAAATGGATTCGCCCGATTGGATGATTGGGAAATGCGCCAGGACGTCCAGCGGGAAGTGCGAGCGAACTGGGACAACCTCAGCGACGGAAATCTTACCCAATACGCGGATTTGGACGGCTATCAAAAGGATTTTCTTAGACTCTTCGGTTTTGGTCTAGAAGGGGTTAATTACGATGCCGAGGTGGAGACAGACCTGAAACTTCCTTCCACCCTATGTTAACGGCGTCCAACGATTAAGCCGGTGGTTTGTCCGCCTGTCCTGTGAAGTTTTTCTTTAAGTGGAATTCCGCATGATATGCAAGCCTGTCACGTTTGATCGCCTCCAAAAACATTCCTTTTTCGTCGGTTATTGAAAAAAATGAAAAATAGTTTGACGGCGGGCGGGCCTTACCCTAGATTGTTCTTTGTTGATTCCCTCGAAGGGAAACCCGCGCTTTCCAAGCGCGGTGTATCCTGAGGAACAAAAAAGAGGAGAAGGGAATGTATTTTAAAAGGCTTGAAATTTTTGGTTTTAAATCGTTTGCCGATAAAACCGAACTCAATTTTGAACCGGGCATAACGGCCATCGTTGGGCCCAATGGCTGCGGGAAAAGTAACATCTTTGATTCCATCCGGTGGGTGCTCGGGGAACAGAGTGTCAAAGAGTTGCGCGGTTCCGCGATGGAAGACGTTATTTTTAACGGGACGGAAAAGAAACCTTCTTTGGGATTCGCTGAGGTGAGTCTGACATTCTCCAATGAGAAGCGCATGCTTCCTATCGAGTATGACGAAGTGACCATCACAAGAAGGCTGTTCCGTTCGGGGGAAAGCGAGTATTTGCTGAACAAAACGGTCGTGCGGCTTAAGGATATTCAGGAGATGCTGATGGGGACCGGGATAGGGGCAGAGGCCTATTCTCTCATCCAGCAGGGGAAAGTGGATCTGGTGGTCAGCGCCCGTCCGGAGGACCGGCGGATGATCCTTGATGAAGCCTCAGGCATTACAAAATACAAGATTAAAAAGAAAGAGGCTCTGAGTAAATTAAAGTCGACGGAAGAAAACCTTTTACGGGTTAACGATATAACGGTTGAGGTGAAGCGGCAGATCGGATCCATCGAACGGCAGGCCAATAAAGCGCGCAAGTATAAAGAGGATTTTGAGAAACTCAAAGATTTGGAAGTGCGGGTGACGCGGTTTCAGCTCCGGTCTTTTTTAGATCAGAAAAACAGATTGGCCGGACAGATCAAAGAATTAAAAGACAAGGAATCTAAATTGGGCCAAGAGCGGGATGATCTGGGGAATCTTTTAACGCATGAGATTAATTATTTGGGGGAGCTGGAGCAGAAAATCAATGAAACGCAGGCGGAGAGAATCAAGGTCGACGGGCAATTGGATCTCCATCAGCGTCAGATTGAGTTTAATCAGGAACGCATTGAGAATTTGCAGCAAAATGAAAAAAGGCTCCATGAGGAAAAAGTCCAATTATTGGAACGCTGTCGCGTTCAACAGGAGAAGCTGGAAGAGATAAAGAAGAATTTGATTGTGCTCGAGGAATCCGCGCGCTGGAATGATCAAAAGCTCAAAGAGAAGAAGGATTCCTTGCATATTTTGGAGAGGGTCATTGGAGAGGCCAAAGAAAAAATTAAAGATCATGAAGACAAGACGCTTACCTTAACCTCAACGCTTGTCAGCGTTCGCAATGCCTTGACCGATATTATGAAGGAGACGCAAGGGGCGTTGGCCAGAAAACGCCGCTTCGAGATCGAGAAAGAGAAGGTTTCATCTGAAAAGTACGAAGTCGCCCAGAGGATCACCCATGTGTTGACTCAAATCGGATGTCTTCGAGAAACGATACAAAATTTAATATATAAGAAAGAGCACAAAGAGAGAATTATCAGAGAATTAAGCTCCGGGTTATCTCAGCAGGAACAGGCGATTCATGAATTAGAGAAGAAAGTTTTATTCGCCAAATCCCAAAAAGAATTTATTGAGAAATTGAATGTCCAGTACGAGGACATGCCGGATCCGATTATTGAAGGCCGGCTTATCACGCAGAGTGTGCCTCTGGAGCATCATACCGGGATTATCGGAAAGGTGAAAGGGGTCCTTCCGATTAACCCTGAGCGGCTGGAAAATTTAAAGAAAGATTTTGCTCGTCCGGACATTCTCCGGCTCTATGAAATTGTTTGTGAAACCAAATTTATTGAATTAGATCCTCAACAAATGGGCGCAAAGATCGACGAGTTAAACCGGGAGATTCAAGAGTTGATGATTCAGAGGGCTCAGATTGAGGAAAAACTTCAGGAGGCAAGAAGGGAATTGCAAGGGATCGAACAGGAAACGCAGTCGAAGGAAAGAACTTATTCCATTCTCGAGGCGCAAAAAGAAGATATTGTTAAGAATGAAGAAAAACTTGTGGGGGAGTTGACTCTCGTGGATTCGGAATTGTCTGAAGTCATTGTGAGTTTATCTTCCATGAAGAAAAAAGAGGAAGAGCTTAATTTTCAGTTAGATACCGTGAACCAGGATATCGGATGGTGCCAAAACGATATTAAAGATAAGCAGCAATGGATTGCCGAGAAATCGCAAGAGAGAGAAGGCGTGAATGTCGCCGTCGCTCAACTGGAAACAGAGATCACCTTGAGCCGGGACAAACTCAAAAGTCTCCAGGAGAGTCATACCCATTATTGTGAAATGCTGGATAACTGGCTGGACGGAATCAAGAAAATTGATGATGAGGTCGTTGGGCAGAAGTTGAAGGTGGCACAGTATGAATTAGAGATTGCGGCCCAGATTGGGAAGATTGAAGAGATGAGATTAAAGAAGGAATCTTTGAGTGAATTTTTGGCAGAACAGGAATTTCAGAAAACAGATTTGGGCCAGAGGATCAATAGTGTGCGTGTTCAGATGAACGCCCTGGATGATGAGATGGAGAAAATCAAGCAGGATTTGCATGATCAGAAATTTCATGAACAAGAGATCGTTTTTAATGAAAAGGGTATTAAGGATCGGCTGATGCAGACCTATAAAATCAATTGGGAGGACGTGTCAGTCTCCGCCGAGCTTGATTTCTATATAGGCCCCAACGCGAAAGGGGCGGCAACACCTTTAAGGGAAGGGACGCCCACCGCTGTATCTGTTGAACAAACGGGTGTTGAAGCCCTGGCCGGGATTCAACCGTCTAAGCAGATAGAGGATTCTCCCGTTGAGATGACATTTGAGGAAATGGGGGGAGAGGTGGAGAGGCTTAGAAAGAAATGCGACGCGTATGGCACAGTGAACTTGGTGGCTATAGAAGAGTACGAGGAGCTGAAACAGCGTTTTGAATTTTTGACGAAACAGCAGGCGGATCTTTTTGAAGCGAAATCCCAGTTGATGTCCACCATTCAAAAAATCAATCGATCCACCCGTCAGATGTTTATGGACACGTTTACAAAGGTCAGCGAAGAATTCCGTATTTATTTCCGTATGCTCTTTGGGGGCGGAGAGGCGCAGTTGATTTTGCTCGATCCGGAAAATGTCCTGGAATCAGGCATTGATATCGTGGCCAGACCACCCGGAAAAAAACTGCAGAATATCAGCCTTCTTTCCGGCGGGGAGAAGTCTTTGACGGCCATTGCCCTTGTCTTCGGTGTTTTTAAAGTCAACCCGAGTCCGTTTTGTGTCCTGGACGAAATTGACGCCGCTTTGGATGAGTCCAACGTAGGACGATTCAGTTATTTATTAAAAGATTTTGCCAAAATCGCTCAATTTATCGTGATTACCCACAACAAAAAGACGATATCCAGCGCGGACGTTATGTATGGTATCACTATGCCGGAAACGGGGGTTTCGCGTATTGTCTCCGTGAAATTCTCCGAGGATAAGCAACGGAATGAAGAACCTGTTGCCGTCGGCGCCTAATCGGGATTTCTCTCCAAAGGGCGTCGCGATTTCAACTTTCAAAGACAACATCCCTCCCACAGACTTCCTTCGGAATCAGCTTATTATTAACTCAGGATTATTGTGCTAAACAGGTTTGATTTTTACCGCTGAATTTGGCGATGTACATAGCCTTATCGGCCATGGCAATGAGGTCTTCGTTTGTCTTAGCGTCGTCAGGGAATGTGGCAAGACCGATACTCACGGTCACTTTAAGGTCGTGGTGATGATTAGCGGGAATCGTGGAAAAATGATGTTTTTCAATTTTTTGCCGGATCCTTTCAGCGATCCCATAACCTTGTTCTTTATTTGTTTGACTTAATATCATCGAAAATTCCTCCCCGCCATACCGGCAGGCATAGTCGTTCTCTCTCGAAGATTCTTTGATGATGGTGCCCATTTCTCTAAGGATAAGGTCTCCGTATTGATGCCCATACAGATCATTAACCTTCTTGAAATTATCAATATCCATTATTATCAGGCTGATGGGGTGATTCAATTTTTGCGGGTCTTCCGTCTCTTTAGAGAGTTGATTTTGAAAAAAACCATGATTCCATAAATTGGTGATGGAATCCGTATGGCTCCGGTGCATCACGAGTTCATAAAGCTGGGAATTTTCAATGGCCAACCCCGCCTGATTGGCCAGCATCGAGAATATTTTGAGGTCTTCGTGCGTTATATTTTTCTTCGTGAAAAGATTATCAGCGATGATTAGACCATTAACTTTGTTTTTGGCCTTTAAGGGCATGATGATTAATTCGTTGGTTTTAAAAATTTGCAAAAGAATATCATCGGCATATTGCCCAATTTGATCTTCGGAGATATGTCGATGGATCCCGTCATTATACGCGCAGGCCAAAAGGTTTTTGTTGTGTTCTCCTAAGGGGACTTTTAAATCTTTAATAGATTTGAACAGGGTCGATAAGTTGATGTTTTGGGCAACTTTATCCTCTTTGATTAAATCATCTAAATGTTGGTTAGATTGAGAAATGTATTCCCAGATTTTTTGCGCGTGTTCCCCTGACTCGGGTCCAATCGCCATTTTAGGTTCCAGGCAGCGTTCCTTGTGATTGACTAGAAAAAGGACGGCCCGGTTAAAGCCCAACCCCGTATGGGAGGTCACGCCGGTCAATATGATATAAAGTATGCGGTTCAAATCCAGGGTCGTCCGCATGGCGCTGCTGATTTCATACAGGAGGGCTAGTTCTCGATCCGTCCGGTTCAGCTTTTCCTGGAGTCTTTGGATATCGTCGGTTGAATGATTTTCCATAACGGTCACAATCTAATGTCAGTCGTAAATTATTCGCCCGGTTTATATAATGGGGAGGTCTTTAACTTATTTGAATTAATTGAGTTATACGAAAAATAAATTTAATTATTATGTGAGCATGTATTCTTGATGATTCTTTGGTCGTCCGACCATTATGGGAGGAAAGATAGCACCTCTAAATGGAGTTGTCAAGATATTCTCCAACCGTGTCAATAGTAATATTTTATAATTTATTCCATACCAGCTAGTTACAGACATGCTGACTCGCCAGCGGAAGCTTGACATCAATTCCAGGGTATGTTATACTTTAGCAACTTTATCGATAATTTTCCTAAATTACATATTTTCAAATACTTTGTACGTTTTTAATCTTGTTTGTATAAGGTTAAACAGGGTTTTTTTGTCTTTGGAAGAGCGCGGATGTTGGAGGGAGAAAAGGAATCTTTCTTGAAATTAAAAGATATACATAGTTTGTTTGTTCGGGAAGGGATCAAAACGGATTTAAGACGTAAGAGCCAGATTCAAAAAAGTCTTCTTGATAAAAATAAGCAATATCGTAAACAAAAGGTTTCCTTAAAGAAGCTCTTTGACATAGAGGATTTAAGAAATCCTTATCCTGACACGCGTATTTTATATGGTGATCGGAACCTGGAGGTTCGGCGTCTTCTGGTGGGGATCGATATCGAGATCGGCGAATTGCTGTTAGCTGATCAACTTTCTCAAAAGGGGAAAAAGATCGATTTGGTTTTAGCCCACCATCCTGAAGGGACGGCCTTGGCGGGGCTGAGTGAAGTGATGTCCTTGCAGACGGATGTTCTTAAGAATTTAGGTGTCGAGCCCCATGTGGCGGATGATTTAATGAAAAAGCGTATTACAGAAGTTTCCCGACGCCTGCATGGAGGAAATCATATGCGTATTGTCGACGCGGCAAGATTGTTAAGCATGCCTTTAATGTGTTGTCATACGCCTGCCGATAATCATGTGGCGATCTATCTGCAGAAACTTGTCGATAGAAAGAAGCCAAAAAGTTTACAATACCTCATTGACCTTTTATTAAAAGAGCCGGAGTATCGGGAGGCCATGAAAAATAAAGCGGGTCCCAAGATTATTGTTGGAAACCCGACGGATTCGGCTGGGCGGACTTTTGTGGATATGACGGGAGGGACGGAAGGTTCAAAAGATATTTTTGGGAGATTGTCACAGCTCGGCATTAAAACGCTTCTAGGAATGCATCTTTCGGAAACGCATTTTGAGAAAGTGAAGTCGGAATTTATCCAGGTTGTTCTGGCCGGCCATATCGCCAGTGATAATTTAGGCATGAATTTGCTTTTGGATAAGCTGGAAAAAACAACGCAGTTAGATATCGTCGAATGTTCAGGATTTAGGAGAGTTAGACGATAATGGCTTTTATATCTGAAGAAATCATTGCTCAGGTCATTGAGAGATCTGATATTGTGGAAATGATTGCGTCGTATATTCCTTTAAAGCGGGCTGGACGGAATTTTAAAGCGAATTGTCCTTTTCATAACGAAAAGACACCATCGTTTGTCGTTAATCCTGAGAAGCAGATTTTTCATTGTTTTGGATGCGGGGTAGGAGGCAATGTCCTGACATTCGTAATGAAGCAGGAGAGATTGGAGTTTCCCGAGGTTGTCCGGATGCTTGCTGAAAAGGTGAATGTCCCTATTCCAGGCGATACAGCGCAAGAGGGAGTGACGAGAAATCTCCGCCAGACGATCTTCCAGATCAATGAATTAGCGGTAGAGTACTTTCATAAGCTTCTTTTGTCGGGTAAGGACGAGGATTCCAAAAATGCCACGAAGTATTTGAAGCAGAGGGGCGTTGATTTAGAGGCCGTTAACAAGTTCCGGTTAGGTCTTGCAGCCAATCAATGGGATGGGCTGATAAAATATTTACGCAGTAAAGATATCAGTCTTAGTTTAATGGAAAAGGCCGGTTTAATTATCCCCCGGGAAAATGCCCAGGGATATTATGATCGGTTCCGTTACAGAATTATTTATCCGATCTTTGATACGCGGGGGCAATGCCGGGCCTTTGGGGCTCGTCTGATAGAGTTGCCAGGCGGAAACCAAGATAAGCATTCGGCTAAATATCTTAATTCTCCTGAGACGATCGTTTATACCAAAGGGCAGCATCTGTATGGTTTTCATCTGGCGAAACAAGCCATTATGGATGAAGATTGTGTGGTTATCGTTGAAGGATATATGGATTGCCTCATGCCGCATCAGGCGGGGGTGACTCATGTGGTGGCTTCGCTGGGGACAGCCTTGACGGTGGAACAAATTCGATTGCTGCGGCATTACACGAAGAACGTGATTATGCTTTTTGACGCGGATAAGGCCGGCGAATCAGCGACTCTGCGTAGCTTAGATGTTCTTGTGGAAGAAGAGATGCATGTCAGAATCGCGACCCTTGATGAAGGAGAAGACCCGGATTCTTTTATCCGTCGTCATGGCGGGGAGGCCTTTCGTGACCGGCTTCTTAAAGCTCAGACGCTCTTTGATTACAAAATAAATAGGCTTTTGAAGACCTGGGATGTCAAATCCATTGAAGGAAAGGCGCGCATTGCCAGTGAAATGATCGCCACGATCGATAAATTCAATAACGAGATTATCCGGACGGAATATCTTAAACGCCTGGCACAGGTTCTGCTCATTCCTGAGCATGCTTTAGTCGTCGAGTTAAGAAAAGTTCAACAAAATACGGCTCAGAGACAAGAAAAAAAAGCAGGGCGTGAGATAGAAACAAGGCAGGCACAAAACCCGTCTTCACAGGAACACCTCAGATCCGTGGAGCGGAGTATCCTGAGACTTTTATTGAAAGAGGGGGATTTTATTCCTATGACGAAAGAGGAAATCGCCCCATCGGATTTTCAAGATTCCAGAATCCGTGAAGTTATTTCTAAAATGTATGATTTATTTGAGAAAGGAAAGAAAATAGACAGTGCCCATTTGATTAACTGTTTTCACGATCAGGGCATGCAACAAATGATTTCCGCTTTGGTCGCTGAAGAGGAGCCCCTGATCGGTGACAAAATAAAGATACATAGGGATTACCTGAATCGGATTAAAAATGATCGATTAAAATTGCTCCGTCAGGATCTGATGCGGCAAATGAGAGAAGCTGAAATTTCCGGGGATCATCCAAGACTGGAAAAGTTAAAAAATGAGTTTCATCAGTCCGTTAACAAAAAGTAATCTGCCGGGTGATGAATGCCGCGCGGTTTTTGTTGGACGTCGATTACCGCCCTCAAAATAAAATTTTATAGGACGTGGTTATAGTTAAGCGATATATCAATAATGGGAGTAGAAATGAAACAACCTGCTAAAAAAAATGACATAAAGCAAGATATTGAAAGATTGATCTTGCTGGGGAAGAAAAAAGGTTTTCTGACCTATGATGAAGTGAACGACGCTCTTTCCGATACGGTTGAATCTTCAGATGAAATCGATAAGGTTTTTGATATCCTTGATGGTAAAGATATAAAGATCATCGAATCGGAAGAAGAAGGGGAAACGGCTGAAAAAGCAGATCAAGAGTCCAGGGAGCAGGAAATCCGCCGGATTCGCGAGGAAAACAAAGAGGATGAGACCTACTCAGATAAATTTGTTCCCTTGGATGATCCGGTCAAGATGTATTTAAAACAGATGGGTTCCATTCCTTTATTGTCGCGAGAAAATGAAATCAATTTGGCTAAACGCATTGAAGAGGCTGAAAATAAATTTGCCGAGGCACTTTATAAAACCGCCTATGCCCGCAAAGAGGCTTTAAAAAGCATCAACAAAATTTTCAATGAAGAGATTAATGTGGAGGACGTGATCAAGGATGAATTGGAGCGCCGACCCAAGCTTATCAGGGATTTGAAAAAAATTAAAGAGTCTGTGAGCCGCACAAAAGTAGGGACAGACAAATCCGCCGAGATGCTCGCGCAGTTTAAATTAACGGCTTCATTTAATGAGGGGGTTGTTCATCAGATTGATGAGATGGTGGATTCCATTGAACGTATTGAGAGAACCTTGACCAACCGGAAGAAGGGGGTTGATGAAAAACAATTAAGAAAAGAAAAAGCACGGTTGCTTAAGGAGTTAGGCCAGCCGGTTCATATCGTCAAGGAGTTGGTGAAGATTATTAATATGCGGCAATCCAAATTTAACAAAGCCAAGAAACTTCTTGTTGAGGCGAATCTACGGCTCGTCGTGAGTATTGCCAAAAAATATATTAATCGTGGTTTGTCTTTTCTGGATTTGATTCAGGAAGGAAATATGGGGCTTATCCGCGCGGTCGAAAAATTCGAATATCAAAGAGGGTATAAGTTTTCGACGTATGCGACCTGGTGGATCAGGCAGGCCATCACGCGCTCCATCGCGGATCAGGCCCGGACGATCCGTATTCCGGTTCATATGACAGAGACGATTAATAAGATTATCCGCATTTCGCGTCTTTTTGTGCAGGAATATGGCCGGGAACCAATGGCCCAGGAGATAGCCAAACAAATGCGCATCCCGGTTATCAAGGTCAAAGAGATCCTAAAAATTTCCCAGGTGCCCATTTCCCTTCAAACGCCTATTGGGGATGAGGGAGACACGCACTTCGGAGATTTTATTGAAGATAAGAAGGCCATTTCTCCGGCGAACGCCACGTTACAATCCATGTTAAAAGATGAAATCACAAACGTCTTGAATACCTTGGATGAAAGGGAACGGAAGATCCTGGAATTGCGTTTTGGGATTCACGATGGGACCACCCGTACTCTGGAAGAAGTTGGCAGCGAGTTTAATGTGACCCGAGAACGGGTGCGTCAGATTGAATCCAAGGCTTTACGTAAATTGCGTCACCCGACAAGATCTCGGCGGATGAAACAGTTCCTCGATATGGCCGCTAAAGAAGATGAAATCATTTAATCCGTTATTTTTTCACCTTTAAAGGTGAAAGAGAAGGCCTGCTATGACAGCAATAGTAGGCCTTTTTTTTCGCAACCATAAGTTGTTTCTTGGTGTATTCTTACCTATAATTTAACGAACACGTTCAATCATCGTTTAGAGGATGAGGGGACATCCCTTCTTCATTTAAATACAATTCATGATTGGGAAAATCTTATGAGGATAATGACATCGTTGGTGATGATTTTTTTGTGGTGTTCAACGCTATTTGGCCAAGAATTGAATTTGGATGAGGAGACCAAGGCTTTATGCAACCAGGTGATGCTTAATATTTTTGATGATATTTACGCGGCCAAGGATCACTACCAGGAATTAAAAGATTTTGATAAGGATCTGCTGGTCAAAAACCGGCATGATATTTATTCACTCCAGTATGTGTATCATGCTCCTTTTGATAGGACAGCGGCCTCGGTGTATGAGTTTGGAATTACCATTCTTGGGCTGCGTGATGAAAACATTTTTTCCGATAAAGAAAACGTCTTTAGTCTCGGATTCCCTCTGCTTGATCTAAGATTCATTGGCTATCAAATCAAGGGTTTAAAGCAGAAACAGTTTGATATCCTCGGGCCGGTGCAAACGCACGGACAGCTTCTTTGGAATCAGCAACAGCGCAACCTTCCGGTCCGGCTGATATTAGAGTCCGTTAAAGAATCTTATCAGGTCGGGGAAGAGATTGACTTTATAGTCACCCTTAAGAATTTGACAAAAAGGAACATCAAGGTCAAAGATTTAAGTGAGGGGACATTGTATTTTCTCTATAACAATGCCGCCTGGGGGGCCAGGGAAGTGGATCCTCAAAATGATGCTGGAATTAAACAAATTATTTTGAAACCCCTTGAATCAATAAGTAAAAGATTTCGTGGGGAAGGATCGAATTCTCCCAAGGAATTTGAAATATATGGATCGTACGGGATGACGTATAAAGGGGTCAATCCCACCAGCATGCTTAAAATTCAAGTTGGAGAGAGTGAGCCGTAGAGCCTCGGGGATTAGTGTCGGATTGACGGATTCTCTTCGGACTTAAGAGAAAACATTCTTTACATGACTGAGAAATTCTGGTATAAAGGGTTTTCAGTTTTACAATAGACAATTCGTATATTCATCTGAAAGATAACCCACTGAGAAGTAAAAAGTTGTGATCTTTAGGGCCCATAGCTCAGTCGGTCAGAGCAGGTGACTCATAATCACTTGGTCCGGGGTTCGAGTCCCTGTGGGCCCAGAAAAAAATATCAAAGATGGGCGTATAACTCAGTTGGTTAGAGTATCGCCTTCACATGGCGGAAGTCAGAGGTTCGAGTCCTCTTACGCCCATTTTTACTGCCGCTCAACATGACGATTTTTCTGTTTGCGGTGTTGAGCTTTAGTAGGACATGCAAAGAAAGATAAAAGAGTGCCTGAAGTTTCTTTAAGAGATCAGTTGAAGAAATTCGTTGAGTTGCAAAAATTCGACGGAGAGATTTATCATTTAAAGCGAAAGTTAAAAGAAAACCCCTTAGCTGTTAATGCGTTGGAACAAGAGTTTGAAAAAGAAAAGTCTAAACTCCACGCGCTTGAGGCTCAATTAAAGGCTATCTTCCTTGACCGGAAACAGAAGGAACTTGAATTAAAAAGCAAAGAAGACGAGATCGTCAAAGTGAACGGCCAACTTTCTCAAATCAAAACGAATAAAGAATACGCCGCGAAAATTGCCGAAATAGAAAGTATTAAGGCGGATAAATCAATTTTTGAAGAAAAAATTCTTGTTTTGTTTGATGAGGGGGATACGGTCAATGTTGAAATCGAGAAAGAAAAAAAGACCGTCGTTGAGCACGAACGGAAATTTTTGAGCAAGAGAAAAGAAATTGAAGAAGACAGCCAGGTCTGTGAGGGCCAACTAGCGGCCCTTCATATTCAGAGAAAACAGATGCTGACCGGGATGGAGGTCAATTTTCTTAGACAGTACGAAAGGACTCTGGAGCATAAAGACGGCTTGGCGATTGTCGCTCTTCAGGGTCTCACCTGCGGCGGGTGTAATATGAATGTCACTCAGCAGAAGATTAACCTGATCAAAATGCATGATGAGATTGTGACCTGTGATATGTGCACGAGGATTTTGTACCTGGAGGAAGACTTGTGAAGGAGGCTTTAGAAATTTATATTGATGGCGCTTGCAGCGGTAATCCCGGAGAAGCGGCTATCGGGGTTGTTATTCGTCAGCAAGAGAACACCATTAAAGAAATTTCCTCGACTATTGGCGAGGCGACCAACAATATTGCCGAATATTCGGCTTTGGTGGTGGCCCTTCAGGAGGCGCTCATCTTGAAAGCGGACAGGATAAAAATTTATACAGACAGCGAGCTGGTGTTTAAACAGGTGACCGGTTCGTATAAAGTCAAAAATGAAAAGTTAAGGTTTCTCCTGGATCAAGCGCTCAATCTTATTAAAGGATTTAACGGTTTCGCCATTCAGCACATTCCCAGGGAGAAGAATCAAGTCGCCGATAAATTAGCAACGGACGCTTTAAAAAAGAAAAAGCAGGCCAAAGTGGTTGCCCCAGCGTTCTGCGCGTCGTAGAATTTCTTTGCGCGGAAACCCGCATCACGATGGCGGGGTTTCTCGATCATCGGGATCAAGGTTTTGACTACGCCGGGGAGGAAAGTCCGAGCTCCGAAGGATGATGCATCCTGTTAACGTAGGACCGATGGAACAGTTTTAAAAGGGTGTTAAACCATCGAGGATTAGAGCTACAGTGACGATACCTGCTGGCGAGTCTCCTCTTTTCTGGGGACTCGTCCATCAGGGGTGAAACGAGCAATCTCTGCATGGAGCAAGGCCAAATAGGGGAAGATGTTTCTCATCCAAACGGTTGACCGGTGTTGGCGTGGGAGGCAACGAGGTGATCCGCTTCGTCAGGATTCCCGGGTAGGCTGCAAGAGTATAGAGAGCGATCTCTAAAGTCAGTTGAATAACCACCCTTCGATAGCAATATCGAAGCACAAAACTCGGCTTATTGGCCTGCTTTTTTTAAAAGTTTATCAATAAATTTTAATTAAATATACAGACGGTATAAAAACGGGGTGATAATTGAGGAGGAGTTGAGATGTCAGGTCATTCGAAATGGGCAAGTATTAAACACAAAAAAGCCGCTACAGATGCTAAAAGGGGAGCCGCTTTCACAAAGATGATTCGAGAAATCACGTCAGCGGCCAAAGAAAGCGGTGGAAATCCGGAAACGAATGTGCGATTAAGAGCCGCGATGGACCGGGCGAAAGGCATTAATATGCCCGCTAATAATATTGATAACGCGATTAAAAAGGGAACCGGTGAGCTCCCGGGTGTGGTTTATGAAAATGTGGTTTTTGATGCCTATGGCCCCGGCGGGGTCGCTATCCTTATCGAAGGGTTGAGCGATAACAGAAATCGTACGACGGCAGAGGTTCGCAATATTCTTAATAAAAAGAATGGAAGCATGGCTGGACCAGGGAGTACTTCTTTTCTCTTCGCGAAAAAAGGATTTATATCCATCGAGAAGGATAAGATTGGGGAAGAGGCCATCATGGAGATCGCTTTGGATGCCGGCGCGGAAGATATCAAATCGGACGGGGCGTATCATGAAATCACCACGGAAATTACGGAATTTGAAGCGGTCAAAGCCGCGATCAAGGCCAAAGGTATTCCAACGGTGACCGCGGAGGTGACGATGATCCCCAGTTCCACGGTGAGGGTGACGGGTGAGGAAGCCAAACAACTGCTGGCTTTAATGGAGGCTCTGGAAGATCAGGAAGACGTTCTGAACGTTTACGCGAATTTTGATATCCCGGATGAAGAAATGGAAAAGGTTTCTTGATTTTTTCCTCCTTCATTCTTCCCACGCGCGAGGGAGGAAAGGGCGGATCGGATGAGAAAATTTATATCCCAATTTACGAGAACGGCTGAAACAGATGAGGATTGTCGGTATTGATCCTGGATTTAAAGCCACAGGGTATGGCTTCATTGAATATAACCGCCCCGCGGTCAAACTTATTGAAACCGGGACGATTCAACCTAAAAAGAATCAACCTATCCAAACAAAACTTAACACAGTGTATACTTTGTTGGGACAGCTTCTGGAGCAGCACAACCCGGATGTCCTCGTCCTTGAGAAATTGTATGCCCATCACCAATACCCCACCACGGCGAGCGTCTTAGGGCATGTCCGGGGCGTGATCTGTCTGCTTTGTGCTCAGAAAAATATTGAGTTGGTGGAACACAGCGTCAAAAGGATACGAAAAGCCGTGATGGGTAACGGAAACGCGTCAAAAATTCAAACGCAACGGATGGTCGCGCATGTTCTTCATGTGGATGCGCATCAATTGACGCTGGATGCCAGTGATGCCTTGGCCCTGGCGTTAGGATATGTCCATATTCATGGCCGAGAGATATGATTGCCAGAATAAGCGGAAAGCTTGTTGAAAAAAAGAATCAATCGTTAATCATTCATGTCAACGGACTTTATTATGAGGTGATTGTTCCGGCGTCGATCCTGGAACGCGTAGACGGCACTTTAGATCGAGACGGACACGTGCACTTAGTGACGTATCATTATTTTCAAATGAGTCCGACCGGCGGCGTGCCCATGCTGGTTGGTTTTATCCATGAGGTTGAGCGGGATTTCTTTCTGCAGTTCATCAAGGTCTCGGGCATAGGCCCTCGAGCGGCGGTCAAGGCCCTGAATAAACCGATTTCTGAAATCTCGCGGGCTATCGACGCGGGGGATATGGATTTTTTAAAGACATTACCCGGCATCGGTATGCAGAAAGCGAAAGAGGTCGTTGCCAAGTTGCAGGGCAAGGTGGGTGTTTTCGGCCTCATCCAGGATGCTGTCCACGTTCACCGGGATGTCCAGCCGACGCCTGACTGGCAGGAAGAGGCCCTGGCGGTCCTTCTTCAGCTTCAATATAAAAAACACGAAGCGGTGGATATGATTGATAAGGCCCTGAAACGGCGCAAGGACATCACCACGGCTGAGGATCTTTTAAATGAAGTGTATAAGCAAAAGGTGAAGGGATAATGGAAAATTCTATTTCACAAGATCTTGTGGGAGGGAGTCCCTCTGAGCTCAATGATTACGTGAAAGGGGGCATAGAAGCGTTGATGTTTGTCAGCGAAAAACCTGTGACTCTGGATCAAATCAAAAATGTTTTTGAAACAGTTTCTGCGGCCGACATCAAACAAACGCTGCAACTTTTGAAGAATGAATATGAGCAACGCCACAGCGGGATGACCATTGTCGAGATTGCCGGCGGTTACCAAATGTTGTCGAATCCCGTCTACGCGTCTTATATCCGGGATTTTTATAAGACGAAACATAAAGAAAAATTATCCAAACCGGCTTTAGAAACGCTGGCTATTGTTTCCTATAAACAACCGGTGTCGCGCGCCGATATTGAGCTGATTCGCGGCGTCAATTCCGACGGTGTCGTCACGCACCTTTTAAATAAGGAATTGATTAAGATCGTCGGTCGCAAAGACGTACCGGGCAAACCGTATCTTTACGGAACGACCAGACAATTTCTCGAGTATTTCGGATTAAGATCTTTGAATGATTTACCCAGGTTAGAAGAATTCCCCATGCTTCAGCCTTCTCAAGAGGCGATTGATTCGTTGGCGGAACAAGCGATCGCGCCTGCCGTTGAAGCCCATGAAGAGAAAACTGCCGTTGTCATCCAAGAGGTCTCTGAGGCAACGGACAGTCCAATGCCAGCAGAACCTCCATTGTCTATGGCCTTGGTCCAGTCCGCCGTAGAAGAGAATAAGGAAAAAAGTTAAAAAATGAATTTATCGGATCTTCGTAAGAAAATCGACATCCTTGACGCCAAACTGGTCAAGGTGTTGAATGATCGGGCCGAATTAAGTTTGTCGATCGGCAAAGAAAAAATAAAACAAAGCAAGAGTATTTATTGTCCGGAGCGAGAAAAAGAGATTTTAGCAAGGCTCAAGACGTTGAATCACGGCCCGATGTCGGACGATGCCTTTGAGGCGATTTACCGGGAAATCATGTCGAGTTCGCTGGCCCTTGAGAAGACATTGCGTGTCGCGTATCTTGGGACGCAGGGGTCATTTACTTATATGGCCGCAAAAAAACGATTTGGTTCCTCCATCGACTATATTTCCTGCTCCAGTATTTTAGAGGTGTTTCAGAACGTCGAGAGGGACGAATGCGATTACGGCGTTGTCCCTATCGAGAATTCTGTTGAAGGGGCGGTGACGCACACCTTTGATCTTCTGGTCGACTCTGATTTGAAGATCTGCCGTCAGGAGCTTCTGAAAATCTCCCACAATCTCTTGTCGCGATCTCCTATCGGGAAGATTAAAAATATTTATTCTAATCCGCAGGTTTTTGGGCAGTGCCGAAATTGGCTTTTGCAGCATATGCCCTGCGCTGGCCAGATTTTTGTGGCCTCCACGACCGAGGCGGCGCAGAAGGCTGTTAAAGAAAAACTGTCCGCCGCTATTGCCTCCCGTGAGGCGGCCAAAGTTTATCATCTGCCGATTGTCAAGGGCGATATCCAGGATGTCGCGCATAATTCAACACGGTTTCTGGTTATTGCCAAACAGGATGTCCCTCCGACGGGAAAAGACCGGACATCTATTCTATTCTCCATAAAGGACAAAGTCGGGGCGTTGCACGCTATGCTCACGCCTTTTTTTAAGAACCATATTAACTTAACGAAGATTGAATCACGGCCTAGTAAAAAGCGCGCGTGGGATTATTATTTCTTTGTTGATTTTGAAGGGCACCGGCTGGATAAGAATGTCAAGAAAGCCCTGGGTCAACTGGAAGGCATGTGTAAATATTTGAAGATTTTGGGATCTTATCCTGTGATGGAATGATGGCCGGGATGTCCAGGGAGATGATCCGTTGAGATTTATGCTTGATGAGACACGTCGTTAAAAAAACAATCCTCGATGTCAAACCGTATGTCCCCGGGAAACCTATTGAGGAAGTCAAACGCGAGTTGGCGTTAAAAAACGTCATCAAACTGGCTTCCAACGAGAATCCCTACGGCCCATCCCCCAAAGCCTTTGAGGCCATTCAAGAAAACGTCAGGAGTTTGAACCGGTACCCTGATGGCGATTGCTTTTATCTTCGTCGTGAGCTCGCTCGACGTCTGGGGGTCAAACCTCGACAATTGATTTTCGGCAATGGATCGGATGAACTCATTGTGATGGCGGTGAGGGCCTTTGTTAACGACGGGGATGAGGTTGTGATGGCGCAACCTTCCTTTCTTATTTATGAGATTGCCTCCCGGGTCGCCGGCGCGGACATTCAGGGAATTCCTTTGAAGGATTTCTGTTACGACCTTCCGGCGATGAAGAGAGCCGTCGGTCCAAAGACAAAAATTGTTTTTCTGGGGAACCCGGATAATCCGGCAGGCCGGTATATCACCCAGAGCCAAATGGCGGATTTCCTGCAAGGGATCCGTGAGGACGTTCTCGTTTTTATCGATGAGGCTTATTTTGAGTATGTCGACGCCCCTGACTACGTGGATTCGATTCGTCTCATCCCCAGGCATAAGAATATAATCGTGGCGCGCACGTTTTCTAAAATGTATGGACTGGCGGGATTGCGTGTGGGGTACGGGATCGCGGACGAGGCGTTAGTGGATTTGCTCAACCGTATCCGGGAACCGTTCAATGTGAACTCTCTGGCCCAGGCGGCCGCCCTGGCCTGTCTGAAGGATCAGGCCTACTATCGGAAGATCGCCCGGAGAGTCAAGGCGCAAAGGGAATTCCTTTATTTGAATCTAAGGAAATTGGGACTGAGTCTTATCGAAACGCACACAAATTTTATCTTGATTAATGTCGGGCAGGACGCGACCGGGGTTTCCGACCGGCTCATGAAAAAGGGAATTATCGTGCGGGATATGAGCTCATGGGGATTGCGTCATTTTATCCGGGTGACGATCGGGACCGAAACCGAAAACAAAAAATTTATTTCTGTATTAAGAAACATTCTGTAAAGCGGTGTCACCGAGGAATGTCCATAAGGAGCGCAAATGATTGTTGTCTTAAGAGCTGACGCGACGGAAACACAAATTTCTCATATCGTCGAGAAGGCCGAGAAGCTCGGCCTCAAAGCGCACATATCCCGTGGGGTTGAAAAAACGATCATCGGATTTATCGGTCCGGAAGATGTCTTGCGCGTCACTCCCCTGGAAGTCTTTCCCGGCGTGGAACAGGTGATCCCTGTCTTGGCCCCGTACAGGCTTGTTTCCAGGGAATTCAAGAAGGAACCTTCGATCGTTAAAATCACGGAAAAGATCCAGATCGGAGGAAAGAAAATTTTTATGATGGCCGGCCCGTGTTCCATCGAAAGTTTGGAAGGCCTGCGTTCCATCGCGAAAGAAGTCCAGAAGGCGGGGGCCGCCATTCTTCGGGGAGGGGCGTTCAAACCGAGAACATCGCCCTATGATTTTCAAGGGCTGGGGGAGGAGGGATTGAAATATCTTAAGGCGGTCGGACAAGAGTTGGGCATGGCCACGATCACGGAGGTGATGGATACGCGGGATGTGGAATTGGTTTGTCGATACGTGGATATTTTACAGCTCGGGGCGCGGAACATGCAGAATTTTTCTCTTCTCAGAGAAATCGGCAAATCTCAGAAACCGGTGATGTTGAAGCGCGGGATAAGCGCCACGATTAAGGAATGGCTGATGTCGGCGGAATATATTGTGGCCAACGGGAATTTTAATGTGCTGCTGTGTGAACGGGGTATTCGGACATTCGAGACGGCGACACGCAATACGCTGGATATCAACGCCATCTCTGTGGCCAAACAGTTGGCCCATCTGCCCGTGATTGTCGACCCCAGCCATGGGACCGGGCATTGGGGATTGGTGGGAAACGCGGCCAAGGCGGCCGTGGCGGCCGGGTGCGACGGCCTCATGATTGAGGTGCATGACAATCCGGAAGAAGCGCTGTCGGACGGCCCGCAGTCTCTTTTACCGGCGAAATTTGAATCATTAATGGCGGAACTCAAAAAGGTGGCTCAAGCCATCGATAGGGAAATATAAAATGATCCTAAAACCTTTTTTATTCAGGAAAGTCACCATTGTCGGTGTCGGTTTGATGGGTGGGTCTTTGGGAATGGCGATCAAAAAGCATCGTCTTGCCAGAGAAGTGGTCGGGTATTCCCAGCATCATGCCACGTTGGTTCACGCCCAGAAATATCAGGCTATTGATGTCGGATTGACGGATCTCCCGTCGGCTATTCGCAACGCGGATTTAGTAGTGTTGGCCGCTCCGGTGGATTCGATCATTAAATCCTTGCCGGTGATTAATCCTCATCTCAAACGGGGATGCGTCATTACGGACGTGGGGAGTGTTAAACAGGAAGTCATGGAGGCGGCTGAGAAATATCTTTCGGCCCCGGTATTCTTCGTGGGATCCCATCCTCTGGCCGGTTCCGAGAAAAAAGGGATCATGAACGCCCGAGCGGATCTCTTTGACGATGCCGTTTGTCTTTTGACACCTACGGACAAAACGCATCAGATGGCCAGGCAGAAGATCAAACTCTTGTGGACCAAAATCGGTTGCACGGTGAAGTATTTAACGCCGGAAGCGCATGATGAGATTCTCGCGTACACCAGTCATATGCCCCATCTTCTCGCGTACGCCATCATGGAGACGATTCCTAAAGAGCACCTGGAACATTCCGGCCAGGGGTTAAAGGACCTCACTCGGATCGCGGGTTCCTCTCCGCAGATGTGGAACGACATATTTTTGGCCAATTCCAAAAATGTCCTTAAAGCGTTGGATGAATGCGTGAAGCATTTATCGTATATTCGAAAGGCCATCGTGGCTCGGGATGAGACGGCATTATTACATCATTTGACCGCCGGCAACGAAAAACGGAATCTTCTGGAGCCAGCTCCCGAAGAAAAAATTCAAACCGAGAATCCTCATACGTCGATACCACCTGCGCCGCCAAATTAACAAGGCATAACCCGGATCCATCGGATGGTTTCATGAAGACCGTAAAGAATAAAATTATCACGATCGACGGCCCAGCCGGCGCGGGGAAAAGCACGGTGGCGAGGAAACTGGCCAAGATATTGAAGGTTTATTATCTGGATACAGGAGCCATGTACAGGGCCTTGACGTTTAAAGCCATTCAACGGGGAGTGAATTTAGAGGATGAGGATGAGCTGGCGGGATTGGTCAAGACGACAAAAATAGATCTGGAAGATCAGGACGGTGAAGTGAAAGTCCTGTTGGACGGCGTTGATGTCAGTCGGGAGATCAGGTCCATTGAGGTGACAAATAAGACTTTTTTTATTGCCCGGGCCGCCCGTGTCAGGGAGACCATGGTTCAGTGGCAGCGCGCCATGGGGTTAAAGCGCAGTGTGGTGGCCGAAGGCCGGGATATCGGCACGGTGGTGTTCCCTCAGGCCGCTTATAAATTTTATCTCGATGCCGATTTTCAGGAACGGTCGAAACGCCGTATCGATGAATTGAAGGGAAAAGGGACGTCGGTGGATGAGAGCCGCCTGAAGGAAGAGCTGAAAGATCGGGACACGAAAGACTTGACCCGTCGCGTCGGCCCGTTAAAAAAAGCAGAGGACGCCGTCGTCATCGATTCCACGCGCATGACGGCCGATGAAGTCGTCGCGGAAATATTAAAGCACATCAATTTCCATCATTGACCGGTTAAAAATTTGTTATGGACAAATCACTGATTAGAAATTTTTCCATCATCGCGCATATCGACCACGGGAAATCGACGCTGGCGGACCGCCTGTTGCTTTATACCGGCGCCATTGATGAAAGAAAGTTTAAGCATCAACTTCTGGATGATATGGATCTGGAGCGGGAACGGGGCATCACCATCAAGGCCTCCGCCGTGCGTATCCAATATAAAGCCGACGACGGCAAGGAATATGTTTTTAATCTCATCGACACGCCCGGGCACGTGGATTTCTCCTATGAGGTGGAGAAATCGTTAAGGGCCTGTGAAGGGGCGCTTCTTGTCGTTGATGCCTCCCAGGGGGTGGAATCCCAGACGATTGCTAATTATTATTTAGCCATCGACAATAATTTGGAAATCCTGCCTGTGATCAACAAGATTGACATCGCCGGCGTGGATATCGATCATGCCAAGCTGCAATTGATGGAGGTCCTGCATTTCAAGGAGGAGGATATCCAACTGATTTCCGCCAAAGAGGGGATCGGAATTGACAGCCTTTTCAAAAAAATTGTGGATTTCATGCCGCCTCCGGAAGGGGATGAAAACGACCCGTTGCAGGCCCTGATCTTTGACATGAAGTATGACATTTACAAGGGGATCATCATTTACGTGCGGATCATGAACGGTTCGTTACGGCCAGGGACGCGCATTAAAATGATGCATATGCAAAAGGAGTATACGGTCGAAGAACTCGGCGTGTTTAAACCCGAGGCCGTCAAGGTCAATGGGTTAAGCTGCGGCGAGGTCGGTTATCTGACCTGTAACGTCCATGAGCCGCGGGAAGTGAGGGTGGGGGATACGGTGACGGAGGCCGAACGCTTAACGCCGGAGCCTTTGGTGGGCTACCGTCAGTTGAATCCGTTGGTCTTTTGCGGGGTGTATCCGGTCAACACCAAGGATTTTATGAATTTGCGCGAGGCCATTGAAAAGCTCCGTTTAAGCGATCCCAGCCTCGTCTATGAATTGGAAACCTCCCAGTCGTTTGGTCACGGGTTTCGCTGCGGTTTTCTGGGCTTACTTCACATGGAGATCGTCCAGGAACGGCTGCAGAGAGAATATGATCTGAACCTTATTTTAACGACGCCCAATGTTCAATACCGCGTGAATCTTAAGGACGGGACGTCTGTCCAGTTGGAGTGCCCGTCGGACATGCCCAATGGTTCCGTGATTACCAGCATTGAAGAACCGTATTTGACCGTGACGATTCTCACCCCGGTGGCCCACATGGATGAAGTCATGGAGCTGACCAAACGCAAGCGCGGGATTTTTGTCAACAGCGAGTTTGTCTCAGACCGCATGAAGATTCTTTTTGACATCCCTCTTTCTGAAGTGATTGTCGACTTTAATGACATGATTAAGTCCATCACCCGTGGGTACGGTTCGATCGATTATAAATTTAAAGGATATTTGGCGACCAATATTTCCAAGCTGGATATCATGATTAATGACAAGGTCTGTGACGCTTTTTCGTGTCTGGTGCACAAGGATCACGCCTACGAAAAGGGACTGGCGCTGGTCACGAAATTAAAAGACCTGATTCCCCAGCAGTTGTTTGAGATCCGCGTGCAGGCGACCTGTGACGGACGGATTGTCTCAAGCGCCAAAATCAAGTCGATGGGCAAGAACGTGACGGCCAAATGTTACGGCGGGGACATTACCCGTAAACGGAAACTTTGGGAAAAACAAAAAGAAGGCAAGAAGCGCATGAAGCAAATCGGCAATGTGGAGATTCCTCAAGAGGCCTTCTTTGCCGCTTTAAAATTATAATTTGAGATGAGGAGATGATGAGGATGGCTGGAGCGGTCAATAAAAAAATTATACGGGAATGGGTTGAATCGATAGTCGTCGCTTTTATTCTGGCGATGTTTATACGGACATTTTTTATCCAGGCGTTCAAGATCCCCAGTGGATCCATGCGCGTGACCCTGATGGAAGGGGACCGTCTGATGGTAAACAAACTGCGTTACGGCCCCAAGGTGCCTTTGACGCGCAAACGCCTGCCGGGGTTTTCGACCCCCCAAAGAGGCGATATCATCGTTTTTGTTTATCCCGGGGATCCCAAGAGGGATTTCATCAAACGCCTCATCGCTTTCGGCGGGGAACGTGTGGAGATCAAGGAAGGCAAGATTTATATCGACGGCAAACTTGTCGACGACGCGCGGATGAATAATATTTATTATTACAATCGGGGCCGTTATGGGCTGGAGGGGGAGGTGACGCTCGTGCCGGAAGGGACCGTGTTTGTTTTGGGAGACAACAGCGGATCCAGTCACGACAGCCGGTATTGGGGATTTGTCCCTAAGGAGAATGTCGTCGGACGAGCCGAGGTCATCTATTGGCCGTTTAACAGGATGAGATTTTTGCATTAAAGACGAAAGACGAAAGACCAAAGACCAAAGACAAATGACCAATGAGCAATAACCAATATCCAATGACAAACGACCAATGACCAAATACTAACCAAAAGAACGAGATAAGGGAGATATGGGAATTTTGGGGTTGCATAAGCAATCAGATTTTATTAGAGGAATTCTACGTCTTTACACATCACGGCTACAGTCTTTGGTTTTTGGTCTATGGTCTTTAGTCCTTAGTCGTCGCTCCTCGGTTTTTGGTCTTCGTTCATTGGTCTTTGGTCTATGGTCTTTAGTCCTTAGTCGTTGGTCCTCGGTCATCGGTCGTTGGTCATTAGTTGGAGTTCTGGTTTTCTGCGGAGGCTGTCAGACGATTTCCTCTTCAAGACAGAAAGAGACTCCGGCCGATGTCAAGAATGCCCTGGGTTCTATTGCCGGCGCTGTTACGGGGAGGGAATTAACCAAAGAGGAATTGGATCGCCTTCAAAAGCAGATGAAGAATGATCCGCAGGCCCAAAGCGCTGTGGAGAGTATCACGCGGTCCCTCAGCGGTAAGCCCAGGGTCAAGTACTGTCCTTTGACCGGAGAACGCTACGCCCCCCACCTTGAGTTTTGCCCCCTTGATGGGACCAAGCTGAAAGAAATGGATGAAGAATAAGGACACGTGCTATGACGGGAAATGGGAAGCCTTGAGAATAATCATTCTATGCCGCTGACATTTGCCAATAAAATCACGATTGTCCGCATCGTCCTCGTGCCGTTTTTTATTACAACGGTTCTTTATTATTCACCGCAAAAAGATTATTTACGTTTTGTGTCTTTAGGGATCTTTATGTTCGCCGTCATTTCCGATATTATCGACGGCTACATCGCCCGGACGCGCAATCAGAAGACAAAGGCGGGGGCTATCCTGGATCCGCTGGCGGACAAAATTCTTTTGATCAGCGCCTTTATCTGTCTGTATAAAGTCAGTGTTTTATTTGAGAGTGTCCGTTTCCCCATCTGGTTGGTCGTCGCGGTGATCAGCCGGGACGCGGTCTTACTTCTGGGCGCGATGATCATTCACATGGTCCGTGGGGATATTAAAATTGAACCGACGTTGTGGGGCAAGGCCAGTACGTTCTTTCAGATTTTTTCCGTGATAGGGATTTTATTGCAATGGTCTTTCTCTCCACTGATTTGGTGCGCGGCAATCATTCTGGCGGCGGTGTCAGGCATTGATTATATCCGGACGGGCATCAAGGTGCTGAATAACAGTGACGGTGAGAAAAAAGATTTCTTTTAAATTTTAAGTGGCTTGCAGAAATGTCCGGGAGGGAATATATCCTGGCGAGTTCCCCAGCCGTCAGGTTACTCAATAATGGATGAGCCCTATGATCAGTCGCTCAAACAGTCCTCGCGGCGCTCTTTCTTTTTCTAAAAGGCTTGCTGCGGAACTCGCTTGGTGATCACAGGGCTCATCCGATTTAGACAGGCCTGACGTGCGAGGACTGTCTGAGCCAGGATATATTCGCTCCCGGGCCTTTAGGACTGCCGTTTGTTCGTCATACCCATTCGAATTTTCGACGAGGCAAAAAAAAATTCTTAAGGAGTTTGACCCATGATTATTTTATTGGGAATGGTGCTGAGTTATCTTATTGGTTCAATCCCGACGGCCTATATTTATGGAAGGCTTTTGAAGAGGATTGATATCCGCCAGCATGGTTCAGGCAACGTCGGAGCCACCAACGTGTTTCGTGTCCTGGGGAAAGGGCCGGGGTTCTTTGTTTTATGCGCGGATATATTCAAGGGCGTTTTGGCCGTTGCCGTACTCCCGGACATCCTGGGATTGACACGGGTTACCCAGCGGATCATTCTTGCCTTATGCGCGGTGAGCGGTCATAACTGGACACCGTTTTTAAATTTTAAAGGCGGCAAAGGGGTCGCCACCAGCCTGGGTGTTCTCATTGGACTAACGATACGCCTGGCCGCCATTCGTCCCGTGCTGTTATTATCCGTCCTTATCTGGATGGCCTGTTTTCTGCTTTCCCGCTATGTTTCCCTGGCTTCCATTGTCTCGGCCACGGCCATGCCGATCATTATGCTCCTGACCCATCAGAGTTTTGAGGTTGTCGTGATGGGGGTTATTTTCTGTCTTTTTATCGTCATCCGTCATCGTCCCAATATCAAACGTCTTTTCGCCGGCCAAGAGCCGCGCGTTCCTCTGCCGTTTTCTAAGTCCAAATAGCGTTTCCTCATGAAAAACGCGCCATCTGGCGCGTTTCTTTCCGGTCCTTTTTTATTCTAAAAAAAATTAAAAAAATAGCGCTTGGGAGCGGCATGTTTATATGCCCGACGCTGAATTCTGGGGAAACGGTTTCTCTAAAACGCCCCGGACATCTTGTTTCCCCTTTTACGGATGGTATACTTCCATTGTAACTACGAGGAAAGGACACAAGAATGAAAAGCGTATTGTTCAAAAAGCGTAGTGATGTCAAGAGAGGACGAAAGGCCCTGTCTTTGACTCAGAAGAATGAAGATCAGGAGTGTATCACGCATGTCCGTAAAAGCTTTATCTATCATGTCGTATTTTCCGAACAGATCAGCCCTAATGCCAACCAGCCACAAGTTTATATTAAAAAAGCATTCGACACACAAAAGAGGGTTGAAAAGTTTACGTTTCAAGTGAGGGGCAGTTTTTTCATGACCCACAACCGGGTATTGCTTGAGGTGCGTTTTCAGCATACGCTTAATATACGTATCGTCTGGAAATCAAAGATTTTCTCCCCCAAAAAGTCAGCGGTTCTGACTTAGCCAAAGGGACAGGCCTGGTCAGCTTGTCCCTTATTTTTGAAAATGATTAACGGAAGAATGATTGTTCTTCCGTTAAATTTTATAGGGCCATGTGAATCTTATGTTTAATCAAAGCCGCACATACCGTACCGCGTTAAAGACAGCACAGAGATGTCAAAAACTTGTTTTGCGCAAGAAATATGGCATACTTGCCGAGATCTCATTTCTCAAATTTAAAATAATCTGTATTGTTTATTTGAGGAGTTTTAAGAGGATTTTTAAAAGATTCGTTTTGAAAAATGGTGACCGCGTTCCAACAGGCAAGATGTCCGTCGGCCGGAAAAAGGAACCCGTATTCCCAACCATGTAGGCCATTAAGGAACCGTACTGACTTCCGCATTTTCCCCTTCGAGGGTGAGGATGCCTTATGTCGAATTCACGTTAAGGAGAAAAAAATAATGCTTTATTTTAGGAGGACACGCAAGAGTTTGAGTCGTCGGATCCTGTCGGTTTTTATCGCCGCGGCCTTCAGCCTCAGTTTGATCACACCCCCGTCGGTCCATGCCCAGGCGATCGTGCCCGTTTTGAATCTGCCGCCGCTGGGGGCGATGGTGAACTTGACGCCGGGCTTTACGCCTGTGATTGTCCGCGGGCTCACCTTCTTTCCGGAGGAACCGTTCCGGTTCAATTTTATCGTGGATTCAGGCGATACCGGACTTAAGGGCGATGACCTGGAAGGCGAATCCAGCAAGTTGATCAAATATTTTCTCGCCTCTTTGACCGTGCCCGAAGATGACATGTGGGTCAACCTTTCTCCATATGAAAACGACCGTATTGTTCCGAAGAATTTTGGCGATACCGAGATGGGCCGGGATCTTCTGGCGCAGGATTATATTTTAAAGCAATTGACCGCGTCCTTAATGTATCCGGAAGAGGACATCGGCAAGACCTTTTGGGACCGGGTTTATTCCAAGGCTTTTGAGCGCTTTGGTTCCACCGACATCCCGCTCAATACCTTTAATAAAATCTGGATCGTGCCGGACACGGCCTCGGTCCTGGAACATGAAAATAATGTGTATGTGGTCGAAAGTCATTTGAAGGTCATGCTCGAAGAAGATTACGTGGCCTTAAACAAGAATTTAGGCGTCGAGAAGTACGGGCTGGATTCGGTGGTCCAGGACGATGCCCAGATCATCAGCGGCGTCACCTCGGACGTTGTCCGCCAGGTCTTGATCCCCGAGATTGAGAAAGAGGTCAACGAAGGCAAGACCTTTGCCAACTTACGGCAGATCTACAATTCCATGATCCTGGCGACCTGGTACAAGGAAAGTTTGAAGCAGAGCTTGTTAGGCCAGATTTACGTGGACAAAAGCAAGACCAAGGGTGTGGACAATGAGGACAAACAAGTCAATCAGAAGATTTACGACCAATACGTCGCGGCCTTCAAAAAGGGCGTGTATGACTATATTAAGGAAGACTACGATCCCGCGACCCGGCAGATTATTCCGAGGAAGTATTTTTCGGGGGGGTTTTGGGGGGCTGGAATAACGAAGAAATTTACAAAATACGCAAAAACTACAATACCCGCCATAGTGTTGGCAGCGGCAGCCTTTCTAGGGACGGTCCAAGGTAGTACGGTTCCATCGAATATGAGCGAGGTTAAAGTGGAGGTGGTCAACAAGGAATTTAAGAAAGAGCAAAAACTGCTTGAGGAGAAATTAAATGCCCTTTTAAGAATAGCCGTACTTAATGGAACAAATGACGTGGAATTTCGAAGGAGTGCTTTGGAACGTGCCGAGAAGATTTACGAAAACATTGGGTCTATGCAGAAAAGTTCGAGAATAATGTTGAAGAATATTATAAAGTCTGGAAAGGAGACTGATCCGGAGATTCTGCAAATAGCAGGACGCGTGATACAAAAAATTGAGAAAAAAGAATCAACGCCCGGCAAAGTTGAAACCACATTTAAGAAGGCAGGTGCAACTTTAAAAGAAACAGGGAAGATTGTTACCGGGACGTTGAGTAAAGTCCCACAGGCTTTTGCTGATCTTTTTAAAAAGGAAATGCCGACGTTAGAAAAGCAAAAACAAGTTATTTACGGGATCACGCATGTCGATGAGTTGATCGCGATAGGATTGAGCAACGCGAGTTATTTGAATGATTACAATGGATTAACTGTCAAGGGACATGTCCTGGGCGCCATTAGAAATTTGCTTTTTGCCAATGAGGGGAAAAAGAAAAGTGACATGATTGTCCTTTCATCTAAGCAAGTAGAAGATATAAGGAAAATTAATGATGGCGGCAACCCGAAATACATTGATTTTAAGAAAGAAATCATTGAATTAAATAGCGAACCATCCGCTTCGACGGAGGTCGTCCAAGACGCTAAGTCGTCTCCTGTTGCCGAGACATTGCAAACGGACGCTGTGACGAAAAGTCCCTGGAAGAAAATTGCCCAGATCATCGGATGGGAATACGCGGATTCCAATCGTGTCTCATTTGCAGAAATGGAGGCAGGAATCAATAAATTGGAAAAAGAAATGAATATAGAAGGGCTTTGCTATATTTTTGAACACTCGGATAGCATCCCCTCCCGGGACACACATCCCCGTTACTCAAACCCGGCCGCGATAAGGGCAGTAGAAAGCATTGAACGCCTTATCCAACTTGATGTGTATTTACCAGTATACTATGTAAAAATGTTTGGGGAATGGGGAAAATCTTCACAATTACCACCTCAATTGATAGATGCCCTTAAGGAAGTGAATGCAGCATTGGAGTCGCGTCATGCCCGAATAGCTGAGGAAATAAAGAGAATAGAAATTAAGGACACGGAAAACATCGACAGACTCATTGAGATGGCAACGCATAACAACAATTCGCATGACGTTCGTATGGCGGGCCTCTATAAAATTCATAATCTTCTTCGTCAAGATGGCAAAATGACTTTAAAGAATTCTCAGGCGGAGGATTTACGGAAGGCCCAAGTCACCTCTTTTGAAAAAGATGAAGATGAGACGGTGTATTGGGGGGAAAAGGCAAATATTTTAGGGCTTAATCAAAATAGGTTGGATCTGTTAAATCAGGAGAAGGCAGCCGGGAAAGCAAAGGTTGTAAAGGAAGATAAGAATCCTGGGAAAATTGTTACAACTATTAAAAGAACCGGTGATGAACTAAAGAAATTCTTTCTGGGTAAGAGACCAGGCTCCTTAAAGGAGCATTTTGATCGAATTGATCGAATGAACAGTGTTGATGCTCTTTTAAAAGTTGCCAGCAGCTCGAGAACTTATCCCTATGACACGGACGGCACTCAGGTTCGTGAAAAAGCTCTGGAAAGAATTTCAGAGATTCACACGAGCGGAAGCGCGCCTCTAAAGTCCGGGCAACGTGAAGAGCTAAAAAAGATAAATTCACCAACGGTGTCCAGTATTATTACAGTTGATGATGTGTTGGTGAGAGAAGCTGAGAAAGCAAAAGCGGCAGAGGAAGCAAAGAAGGAACCTGGCAAGGTTGGAAAGGCTTTAGACGAAACGGGTGATGTAATCAAAGGAGCGGGTGTGACTGCCGGAAAGACCTTGGGTCGGGCAGGGGATGCTGTTGTTGAATTCGCGGGATCGGTCAGCAAAGAAATAAACCGGTTCCTTGGGGAGGGACGGCCGGGTGACCTTACTCAATTTAAGAAAACAGTGGCTCGAGCCTTGCGTGATAGCGGTGATCCGAAATTTGAAGATGAAGGCAATGTCCGGGAAGCTGTCCAGGAGCAAATAGAGGGAAGGGTAGTGAGTAATAAAACGGTAATAGAAAAAAGTAACTTTAATAAAACACCGGAAATTATTCTGGCTGTTAAGGAGAACTATTTCTTGACCGGTGACAAGGTGCAGTTGATCAAGGATTGTCTGACCGTGAGACATGTCCGGTCGGATAGTCCTGGTCTGGTCAGTTTTGCAGAAGGGGAAATCATAAATATTTTTCAGGATCACGAGAAAAATAAAAATGTTTCGGAAATAAATTATGAAAGAGCGCAGGCGAAATCGGAGAGAAATCCTAAATCAAAAATATATAAAGCCAGAGCGTCCACCTTTCAGCAAGAAGTAAATATTGAGAAGAAATCGTGGAATGCGTTGCAGGAAAACGCAGGTGTGGTCATTAGTCAAAACGAGGGCGAGAATTTTATTACTGTTACGATTAAGACAAACGTGATTGTCCCGGCGGGGTTAATTAAAATATTTTTGAAGAATGGAACACCGGCAGGACAGGTGGAGGAGAAGAAACCGGTGGAAGTCAAGGTGTCTGAAGTCGCAGAAGTTGATCCGAGGATGAGTGAAATAACAAAGGTGCTGGGGAGTCTGGATTCTAATGAGGCTGATACCAACAAAGCCATCAAGACATACGTTGATACTTTGCCAAAGGAAAATGGTAAAGTTGAGGAAATATTTGAAAATTGGAGAGAAATAAAGAATAGCGCCATATTTAATGAAATCAAGGGATTAGATGAAAAGGGAAATGAAAAGGTTCGAGTAGGGGCGAATGCAGTTCTGAATGAGCTTAGTGAACTGATGAAAAAGATAGGGTCTCCGGAGAAGAGTCTTGTCGCGCTGAAGGCGTTAGAAAATTCTCTTGGGAAGGCAAACAGTCAAGATGTCACGGTGGAAATGTTTGACTCAGTTGAATCCATTGAACTCGCGGCGATTATAAAAAGGTTGTCGAGCGGAAACGCAGAAGTAAGCCGGCCCGCCGCGGATGAAGTGCTTCGAATGATTGAGAGAGGGGACCTGGTGGACGAAGTCGCGTACAGACTTATTTCTCCGCTCATTGATACTTTATTTTTTTCGCACGATCCTTTGACCAGTGAGTTGACGGTGTTGGCCTTGATGGAAATGCAGGAGCGGTTAGAGGGGAAAGATATTGAGAGACTGGTCGAAGGTCTTTTGAGCAAAAAGAATCCGGAGTTTATCTCAAAGACTCTCCGCGCTGTGGGAAAGCTGCCGAAAGAATTCCAGACCTCGTTTAATTTTTATTTTGATTTGATAAAAGAAAGAAAAGACCGGGACCAAAAGGATGTTTCAGGCTCTCTGAACAGGGCGGAGGTGCCGGCCCTGGTTGGGGCCATAGCTAATCCTCAGGGGGCTGAACAGGATCGGCTCAACGCCGCAGTTGCGCTCATCGGGCAAAGCAGTAAATTGACGTCGCAGGAGGTAGAACAATTGGTCGCGGCGTTGAAAGGCGGTAACCAGACCGCGTATTTTTCGTCTGCTGTTTTGGCGGAATTATCTCCAAACCTTTTGGCGCCGTATTGGGGGCCACTTGCTCAATATGTCAAAGGTGAGCTTGAACAGTCTGACCCGAATCTGGACACCTTAATGAGTGTGCGGGACGTTTTGGAATCGATGCTTGCGATTGTTGTGAGCGAAACTGCGGTTGCGGGCGATACGGTAAAGGCCTCGGATGTCGAGGACATCACGAACAAAGTCGCGAAGCTTTCGATGGTTTTTTCTGATCAATCCGATCCCAGTGATAGAAGGTGGGTTATCGCAGCGGGTCTCGTGGCGCTTGGTTCTTTGATGCTTTACGTGATGGTAAAAAATTATTCCTTCCTCGCTATAGATATAAAAAAATCTCTGGATGAATTAACAAAATCTTATACCGCGGATGGTTCCTTAAAAGAAGAAGTAAACCGGCAAGTTGAGGATTATTCAGGATCAATGGGAGCGCCGATGGGCATCGATGACATCCTTAAAGAAGTGGACAGCCGACGCGCGGCCGGTAGTGACAGGGGTATTAAAGAGTCGCCCATGACAATTGTTAAGACCGGCAAAGATATTGTTAAGATGCTGAATAATGAACAAGAGCGGGCCCGTGCGCTTGATATATTACTGGGCAAAGAAGGGCCATATGAAATTATGTTTGGTCTTGATGAGGAGGTAGGGAAAGAGGAAGAGAAAGAAGAAGTTATTGAGAAACTCATTCGCTTGGCCCTCTCAGGTCAGAACAAAGACCGGGAACATGACATTTTGGACGCCATCTACAAAATAGACGTCGAACTGGCATTAAATTTTCTGACGGAAGAAAAAAGAAATGCTGCCGGAAGAGTCATTGAGGCCGCTATTGTCGATCAAAGCGGCACGCGCGAGAATGCAGAGAGGATTTATAACGAATTATCACGGATGAAAAACGTCGGTGGTATCAGTTTAAACCGTGAACTGCTCAATATGAAGGTCCAGCGGGATACAAAGGGGCATGTCCTGCCGCTCAACCTGCAGCCTCAGGAGATCCGTGAGATCGACGGACTTTATCATTTTATTCTGGACATCACGCCGATCACCACGCCGCTGATCCCTCTGAGCGCCTTGCCGGACGGCGGGACCGACGCGACGCAAAGTTTAAGTTATCAAGGGAATCTCAGCGTCTTTGAGGGAAAAAAACGGTTTGAGATTAAAGAGCTCCTGGTTTAGGGGTGAGTGCGGAGCGCAGAAAAAAGGAAATGAGAGTCACTTAAGGGGGGATATAAAATGAAGGTTATTATTAATAATAAACAACCGGGCGTCCTTTATAGGATGCTCTCTTTTTTTGTGGCGACGGCTTTCAGCCTTAGTCTGATCACACCGCCGGCGGTTAGCGCCCAAATGACGGCGCCAACGGTTTTAAATCTGCCAGCGCCGGGGGCGATGGTGAACGCGACGCCGGGCTTCACGCCGCCGATCATCCGCGGGATTTCGCTTTATCCAGAGAATCCGCTGCGGTTCGACTTTATCCTGGATTCCGGCGACAGCGCGCTCTCGCAGGAGGAATTAAAGCGGGAGGGGACGAAAATGGTCAAATATTTTATGGCCTCCCTGACCGTTCCGGAAGAAGAGATGTGGGTCAACCTCTCTCCGTATGAGGAGGACAGAATTGTCCCTCAGGGTTTTGGCGACACGGAGATGGGCCGGGACTTGCTCGCACAGGATTATATCCTCAAACAGCTCACCGCCTCTTTGATGTACCCGGAAGACGATTTAGGCAAGGCCTTTTGGGAAAGGGTTTATCAAAAGGCCCAAGAGAAATACGGGACAACGGATATTCCGCTCAACACGTTTAATAAAATCTGGATTGTCCCGGACAGGGCCGAGGTGCATCAATACGGCGCAAGCGCCTTTGTGGTGGACAGCCGACTGGATGTGATGCTCGAGGAGGATTATGTCGCTTTGCAGAAGAATTTGGGCAAGGAAAAATACGGACTTGACAGTCTGGACCAGAGCGACGCCCAGGCCCTCAGCGCGGTTTCCTCCGAGGTCGTGCGCGAAGTCCTGATCCCCGAGATCCGCAAAGAGGTCAATGAAGGAAAGAATTTTGCCGACTTGCGGCAGATCTACAACGCGATGATCCTGGGGACATGGTACAAACTCAATTTGAAAGAAAGCCTTCTGGGCCAGGTGTATGTGGACAAGAACAAAACTCTGGGCGTTGACATCGAGGACAAAGAGGTCAACCAAAAGATTTATAATCAATACGTCGATGCCTTTAAGAAAGGCGTCTACGATTATATTAAGGAAGACTACGATCCCGCGACCCAGCAGATCATCCCGAGAAAATATTTTTCCGGTGGGTATAGCCCGGAGAATCCGGATAAGGGGATGTTGTCGAAATTTTTAACGACGAAAACTTTTTCTGCAATGGCATTAACCGGCATTATGGGTTTAATGACTATAGCAGGGTCGATTTTTACAATAACTGTGGACGCTAAGGAAGCCTTGAAAGAGGAAACTTTTAAACCCATCGAAACGCCGTCAGCGAAGGTTGATGAGGAAATGAACTTAAGATATCAAGCCAGAGACGCTGTTCATAACGCAAAAATTGATTGGCAGGTTGCCGGTAAATTGACTATGGGTATATTTAAGAAAATGTCTTTTACTGAAATCGACTTGAATAATTTGAACACTTTGCTTGATCGTTTAGAGATTGAATATCGCCTTCAATCAAATTATGGGGACGAAGCATTGATAAAGTTGATTAATGACCAATTAAGAAATAATAAGGTCAATTCAGAAACACAGATAGCCTTCGAAGTGTTAGCGAAACGAGTCAAGAAAACAGGTTGGGATGGTAGAAAGAAAATAAAGGCATTTATTACCTATGCCCTTAATTCTAAGAAGAATCAAGAAATTGAATGGGTGTTAGACAGACTCATGCTTTTTCCAAAGAACGCGGACATTACAAAAGTTTTGATCGGTTTATCTAAGTCAGAGGCTACAACATGGTATCAAAAAGTGGCGATTATAAGGGCTTTCTTGAAATATGGGATGAGTGAGGGAGAGATAGGGAAAGTATTGGTCTGGAATAAAAATAATGCAGTAAATGCTCAAGAGTTGATTAATGAAGCCAAATTATTTCCAAATGACAACGCCCAGTTGGCCGAGGTCGAGGAATTGGATCTCTCCAATGAGCAAGTTGTTTTACCTATTAAGGAAGCGCCTAAGGATGTGGAGAGCATTATAAATAAATTTAACGAGACTAATCATCCTCTGACGCTGGTGATTAAAACAGGGATGCCCGGAAATGGGAGAATCGATCATACGATAACCACTGACAAGAATGAAGTCACTGTCGTTTATAATCCTAATCCCTTGGTTTCGGTCTTGCTTTATGAATTGCTGGCGGAAATCAAGAATATTGAGGAAGAATTAGATTTGGCTGTGCTGGCTAATTTTATAGATGAGTTTCTGGCAATTCTGGATAAACAAAATGATAAAACGTTTTACAATAAATTCTACAAAGAGAGATCTCGTCTCAGAAATATGGGGGAGTTGCTGAGATATGTTGAGGATTTTTATATTCCTCGTAGATTTTTTCTATTAGAAGACGATATGAAGGAGTTTAAGAAAAGAATAGAAGGTGAGTTGATAACTAGATTGAGCGACATCACGAGCTTTGCGGATAAAGCTATGTTGTCCGGCCTCCAGGCGGCGGAATTTATCACCAAGAAACTGGGGGAATTGCCGATTGAAATCAACGACAAGAAGTATGTGTTTGTGCCGACGAAAGAATTTGAGGATTCTATTCGAGACGCTCAAGACGCGGCCGTCCAGGGGATGATTCAAGGAAGTTTTTTGCTTAAAGATTTAGAAAGCAATGAGAAGGTCCATGCTTCCAGAGGGGCCATGTTATTTTTCGTTGATGGAAATAAAGTGGATTTTGTCGCGTCGGATCTCCATTTTTCATTTTCACCCCCACTGTCGACAAATGCGGAGTGGATCGTCGTGGATGCCTTAAGGGTGTTGGAAAATCTGATCCTGGATAAAGAGGTCGCTGGGGTCATCAAGGATGTGGAAAAATTAAAGGAAACCGTGAAATCCCTTCCCCTCGAGAGATCTCCAGGGCACGCCATAACGTTTGAGTTTAATGGAAAAGAAGTGCCTCATGACCAGGCGTTGATGACGTTGGGGAAAGCTAAGGTAGAATTTCAGCGAATGCTTAATAATGCTCCTGTAATTTTAAAGGGTGATATTGAGAAAATGAAGAATGACATCGCAACTCCCTATGGACAGAAAGTGAGTTTTAAGGATCTTGTTGCTGTTGCCAATCATTCCGGGTTGGGCAGTCTCATAACCAATGTTATTCAAGGACTTGAAGAGATAGAAGATACCTCGAAAAGAGAACCAGTGAAAAATTTAATAGAAAACTTAAGAAAACTCGATGAAAGCATGTACACATCGGCTGGTAATGATAAAGCTTCATTAGTACAACCTAAGTACGGCGGTATCAACCTGGACCCGGCGATGATGCGTTTGCAAATCAGGCGCGATGACAAAGGGATTCCTTTGCCGCTGGCCCAGCAGCCGCTAAAAGATATGCGCATCGACGGGTTTGTCCCCGTGATTATCAATATCACCCCTCTAGTTCCCACGCCTGTGTCCGTCGCACCGTTATCGTTCCTCCGGGATATCCCGGGGGAGTCTCGCGCCGATCGGCTCGTCGCTTTATAGACCGCCGCGCGTCCCCTCTAAACGCGAAAGTCCTTATCTTAACGGATTTATGATCCCTTACTGACTTCCGCAATAAAAGTCTCCAATTGTGGCCATCTGGCCGGAATTCCGATTGAGCCAATTCCTGCCAACAGGCAAGAATTCAAAAGGGGTATTCTTTGGTGTTCGCGCGAGAAGCCGCGGCTATTTCCTCCTCAGCGATACCCGCGATGCCCGCGTTTGCCGCGATTGTCTGAAAATCAGTTTTACTTTCTGTAAGAGATTTGGTACTATCGTACTTGGCCTTCTTAAATATCCAACCCCTTAAAATAAGATAGGAATGTTATGAATACCTTACGGCGTGTCCTTCATAATAAAAACGCGAAAATCCTTGTTTTATTATCGAGCCTTTGTTTTTGCGGTTGTGCCGTGACCGGACAAAGGGCCTCACCTCACGTGAAAAAAACGGCCCTGCCGCCCCCTCACCCGGTAAAAACGGCGTCCCCGTCCGTGACCAGTGATGCCTCGTTGGCCCTGGCTAATATCAAGGGCGAGCAATTGAAAGAGGTCGTTGAGAAAAAGGGCGTGGTCTTTGCCAAGACGGATTTTGAAGGCATCCTCAAAACAGACTATGTCAAGCTCCTCTTGGAGCATCAGAGTGAAAAGGAGTACACGTTTCAACTGAATATCGGTCGCACACAGGACGAGAGTGACGCGCTCCGGGACTCCAAGACGGTGGAGCCGGGCTACTTCTTTATTGAACTCCCCGCGGGTAACTACAGGATTTCTTCTGTTTCCATTCCCGTGGGATCAACTCTGGCGACGGAACCGATGGATGTTTATTTTGATGTGCCCTCGGACGGCATTACGTACCTGGGGACCCTCAAGCTTACCGGCACCAAAGAAAAGATCAAGCTCGGCGGCGTTCCAGTGATCAAACCGGGCTTTGAATATCACGTGAATGTTCTCAATGAGCAGATGGAGGCCATCTCCGCCTTTCATCAGCGCTACCCCCGCGTCTCTAATAAGATCACGGTGAATTTGATGAAAATTCGGACGCAATGAATTTAAAGAATCCAAAAATTTAACGGATGTCTCTTCAATCCATTAATCCTGCCACGGGTGAACTCATTCAGTCTTATCCTCAGATGCCGCCGGGGAAAGTTTCGGTTATTCTGGAGTCTGTCCAGAAGTCCTTTGAGCAGTGGAGGGAGGTCGGTTTTGACGCGCGGGGTGAAAAGATGAGGAAGGCGGCGGACATCCTGCGCGGGAAGAAAGAAACCTGGGCCCGACTCATGACCAAGGAGATGGGCAAGCCGATTACCCAGGCGCGGGCCGAGATAGAGAAATGCGCGTGGGGTTGTGAATTTTACGCGGAACACGCGGAAGGTTTTCTGCAACCCGAGACCGTCGCGACCGACGCGCGTAAGAGTTATGTGAGCTTTCAGCCGCTCGGGGTTGTTTTAGCGGTCATGCCGTGGAATTTTCCCTTTTGGCAGGTCTTTCGTTTCTTGGTTCCGGCGCTGATGGCGGGTAATGCGGCTGTGCTTAAACATGCGTCCAATGTCACCGGTACGGCGCTGGCGATCGAGGAGATCATCCGGGAGGCCGGTTTCCCTGAACATTTATTTCGTGTCTTGTTGATGAGCTCGGAGAAGGTGGCGGCGGTCATTGAGCATCCGTCGATCAAGGCCGTGACGTTCACAGGGAGTACACCGGCGGGGATGGCGGTTGCGGCTAAAGCGGGCGGTGCCCTGAAGAAAACCGTGCTTGAGCTCGGTGGGAGTGACCCGTATCTGATCCTGGAAGACGCGGATTTGGAGAAAGCGGTCACGGCCTGCGTGAGCGCGCGTTTGGTCAACAGCGGGCAGAGTTGCGTGGCGGCCAAGCGGTTTATTGTGGTGGCCTCGGTCAAGGAACGCTTCGAGAGATTGTTTGTGGAAAAAATGAGGATCCAGAAAACAGGGGACCCTTTAGAGGAAGACACCGTTGTCGGACCTCAGGCACGGCATGATCTGCGGGACCAACTCCACGCGCAGGTCGGTGAAAGTCTTAAGAAGGGGGCCCGGCTCTTGCTGGGGGGCCAAATCCCTGCGGGGAAAGGGGCCTTTTATCCTCCGACGGTGTTAACGGACGTTCAAAAAGGAATGCCGGCGTATGAGGAAGAATTGTTTGGCCCGGTCGCCGCGATTATCCGCGCGCGGGATGAACATGACGCGATCGAAAAGGCGAATGACACGGTCTTTGGCCTCGGGGCCGCGGTCTTTACCGAAGATTTAAAGCGAGGGGAAGAGATCGCTGAGAAAAGACTCGAGGCGGGGTGTTGTTTTGTGAACAGCTTTGTGAAATCCGACCCGCGTCTGCCGTTTGGCGGGATTAAGGATTCAGGCTACGGTCGGGAACTTTCTATTTTTGGTATCCGGGAATTTGTGAATATCAAGACGGTTTATGTGGGATGTTAGGGATAAAGGAAAAAGGATTGGTGGGGATTAACAAAAAAATATTTTAAGAAGAATTAGAAAGAAAAGAAGTTTATGATAAGATAATTTGCTTTTTAAAGAAAGACGTTTGATATCTTAACGCAAGGAGGGAGAACAATGATGAGGTTAGGCTTGAGCATAATGTTAATGGTCTTTTTGGCCGGATGCGCCACGACCCAGCAATCGACGGAGGTTAATCGGTTGCAACTCCAGGTGTCCCAGTTGGAACAGAAACTCCAGGAGCGCGAAGATCAGATTGATGAATTGAAATATGAGATTCAGCAATCCGCGGGCCAAAATGACAATTTTGACTCTGAGGAGGTCGTAGAACCGAATTTTGAAGAACCGTCGGGTAAGGATGCCGCTTCCCGGAGAATGGATTCAGCGAAGGACAAGCGCATTATCCGTGTGGCCGCGACCCCGCAGCAGGTGCAGGAAGCGTTAAAGAATGCCGGTTATTACACCGGATCTATCGACGGGAAGATCGGTTCCAAGACCCAGGACGCTATTAAAGCCTTTCAGACAGAGCACGCTCTTAAGAGTGACGGGATCGTGGGTAATAAAACGTGGATTGAGATGAAGAATTATTTGCAGTAAATTTTCTTTGTGAAGCGGAATGGCGGGAAAAAGAGACGCGAGAGGCAGGGAGACAACGCGGCGGGCGTTTGAGGATCCAACGGTCAGTATCCTGGGCTGTGGTTGGTTGGGACTCCCTTTAGGCCGGCGACTCGTGGAGTTAGGATATCCTGTCAAAGGATCAACAACGCGTCCAGAGAAGATGGCACTCCTGAAAGAGGCGGGGATTGAGCCGTTCCTCATAACAGTTGATGCGCGTGACCCCCAACCTCCCCCGCCGGAAGCCTTCCTTCAATCGAACATCCTGTTTCTCAATATTCCTTTTAAACGCGGTTTTGGAACCTCCCCCCAACCCGTCGAATCTGTATCTTCCCGAATGTCGGTCATCGATCCTCAGACCTACAAACAACAGATGGACGCGGTTGTTTCTTGGATCGAGACTTCTTCCATTGAATTTGTCATCTTTGCCAGTTCCACATCAATCTATCCGGACAGATTGGGTGAGGTCACGGAAGACACGGTCTTCACCCCGGATCATCCGAGGGCCGAAGTCCTGCTGAGGGTGGAAGAGGCTCTTTGTAAAAACAAATATTTTGAGACAACGATCATCCGTTTCGCCGGGATGTATGGAGGCGATCGGCGGATCGGCAAGTTCTTATCCGGCAAGAAGGCGTTGGGGAGCGCCGACCGGCCTGTGAATTTAATCCATCGGGATGATTGTGTCGGAATCGTTACACAGATCATTCAACGCAATGTCCGCGGCGAGATTTTCAACGCCTGCAGTGACGGGCATCCTGCCAGAGGCGCGTTGTACGCGAAAGCCGCCCTGGCCTTAGGTCTTCCACCGCCGCGCTTCAGCGATGGGGCGGATCAGCCGGGAGGAAAGATTGTCTCTAATACCAAACTCAAAGAGCGGCTCGGTTATCAATTCCATCATCCGGACCCGCTCAATGATTGACCCCCGGCAAAAATATCTTTCTATTTTTAAAGTGGGAAAATCAATAGTGTTCAGTTGAAAAAACGAATTTCCGACTGGTGCGCCCGTAAAAGACATGAACTTAACACCGTCATTCTGAGGCCTACTGACTTCCGTAAAAGTAATGGCACATTATGGTAGTCAGTATCTCGACCTGCGTTCTCTGAAGGATACGGTTCCATTAATTGTACGTAGGTCAATAAATGGCCGAAGAATCCCGATGGGATGAGATTCTTCGCTCCGCTCAGAAAGATGGAATTTGGACAGCAATGTGGGAAAATATATCCTGACAGTGGCTTTAAATCCCGCCGTCGACAGATGTGTTGTCATCAAAGACTTGGCGTCATTCGAGGAGGATTCTCGTCTAGGTGAATGGTCTTGCGTGTCTGTTCAGGGACGGTGGCATCCGCGGGACGCCTGCCTTAAGATTCCCGGGCCCAACGCGGAAATGATCAGCGCCGGGGGCAAGGGGATTAATGTCGCTCGAACCTTAAAGGTGTTTGGAATGCAAACCCGTGTGACAGGGTTTTTAGGCGGAGAGACCGGGGAGATGATTCAGAGACTGTTGAGAAAAGAAGCCATCCCTTCACGCTTTGTTTTTGGAAAGGGCCGAACGCGGATCAATCTGACCATGATGGACGCGAAGACCCGACGCGTGGAAAGACGGCTGGAGGAAGGGGAGGCTGTGACCGGCGCGGAAATTCATCTGTTTCTCAAGGAGTACGCGCGGCTTCTTAAAAACAGCTCAATGGTTGTATTGTCCGGGCGCAACGCCCGGGGGGTTCCGGATTCTTTCTACGCGAAGCTCATCCGCCTGGCAAGAAGTCAGGACGTACCCGCCGTGCTGGATACAAGCGGCCGGTCATTCAGGATGGGATTGCGGGCCGGGCCCTGGGCGATCAAACCCAATATCGACGAGCTGCGGGAGGCCTTGGGTGAAGAGTTGAAATCCGTCGCGCAAATAAAACGTGTTGTTCAGCGATTGCATCGCCTGGGCGTCAAAATTGTGTTGATTTCCAAAGGGGCCGAAGGGGCGATCGGTTCCAATGAGGAGGAGATCTGGTGTGCCCGTTCTGCTCCCGTGTCTGACGGCCACGGCGTCGGCTGTGGGGACGCGTTTCTGGCCGGATTTCTTTATTCTTTTCTGAAGAAGGATCCTTTGAGCGCCGCGTTGCGCTGGGCCGCCGCCGCCGGCGCGGCCAACGCCATGAGCCTGATCCCCGGCAACATTCGTCACTGTCGTGTCCACGCACTGTTCAGTCGCGTTAAGTTAAATTGCTGGTAAACCCTATGCGACATCTTCGCCCACTCTTAGAGAAAATTTTCCCTGTCTTAGCCATTCTCCTGTTGGGGTGTCTTCTTTACGCCAACAGCCTGAGGACTCCGTTTCAGTTTGATGACAAGGAGTTCATCGTTGATAATCCCGCGATCCGGAATCTGAATAATTTTGAGGGGATTTGGAAAGTCCTTTCCCAGCCGTCCCGCTTCGTCGGACTTTATACCTTCGCCCTGAATTATCATTTCCACCACTATGATGTCTTGGGCTATCATGCCGTGAATCTGGCCATTCATGGCGGGACCGCTGTCCTGGTGTGGGTATTCACGCGGTTGATTCTGGGTCTTTGGCCGCCGGGGAATACCGGAAAAAAAGAAGCTCCCCTGCCTCAGAAGAAAAATATCATCGCCTTGACGGCCGCCCTGTTGTATGTGGCGCACCCGGTTCAGACCCAGGCTGTGACGTATATCACGCAGCGGTTTGAATCCTTAGCGACCTTATTTTATCTGGCCGCGTTGTGCTGTTACATCAAGGGACGGTTATTGACCTCACGCGCGGGGAAAGGCCTCAAGGGTTTTATTTTTTTTCTTTCAGCGGCCCTGCTGGCGGTCCTGGGGATGTTCACCAAGGAGGTGGTTATGACCCTGCCTCTGACCGTCCTCTTGTTTGAAATTTATTTTCTGAATGAGGCCGGGAAGGAGAAAAGACGGGGTTCGTGGCGGGGGATAGGGTTCGGGATTATTCTGTTGTTTATCTTGATCGTTCCGGCCCTTTTTTCATTTGATCCCGCGGTCCTTTTGAGTCCGCGCGTGTCTGAATCCCATGACGGGGAAATGATTACCCTGGACCGGTATTTTCTCACCCAGTTCCGGGTCCTGGCCGTTTTTCTCAGACTTTTTATTTTCCCCGCGGGTCAGAATCTGGATTACGACTTTCCGTTATCTCAGAGCCTTTTTGAGCCGACAACGTTTTTCAGCTTTCTTGGGGTCGTGGGCGTCTTGAGCCTCGCCCTGATCATGAAATCTAAAGACAAACTGATCTCCTTCGGTCTTCTATGGTTTTTCTTGACGCTGTCTGTCGGCTTTGTCCCCCGCAGTCATATTATTTTTGAACATAAATTGTATCTCGCCTCGGTGGGATTGTGCGTGGCCCTGGCGTGGGGACTCGCGCGCTGTTTAAAGGACACGCGGCTCTTTGCCGTCGTAACGGGCGTCCTCCTCATCCTCCTCTCGTTTTTAACGATCCAGCGCAACAAGGTCTGGCGGAGCGAGATTGTGTTGTGGCAGGATGTTGTTCAGAAATCACCGCACAAATCCCGGGGGTATCTGAATTTGGGGATCGCCTATTTGGATCAGGGGCAATATGACCTGGCGTTAAAATATCTTCAGAAGTCCGCCGCGCTTCATCCCCGGCGGGCAAAAGTGTACAATAACATCGGCAATGTGTATAGCCGCATGAACAAGTTTGATTTAGCCATCCTGGAATATAATAAAGCCCTGGCGTTAGACCGCTCCAATTTGAGGATTTACAGTAATCGGGGGTACGCGTATCTTTTGTTAAAACAATACCCCCAGGCCCTGGCGGATTTTAATCAGGCCATCGCCTTGAAGCCGAGTCACGCGGAGCAGGCGTATAACAACAGAGGCAATGTGTACGATAAATTGGAAAAATATGATCTGGCGCTGGCCGATTATAATCAAGCGATCGCCCGTAATCCGCTCTTTGCCAAGGCGTATAATAATCGGGGGTGTATTTATCTGGTGAAGAAACAATATCAACGCGCCCTGGATGATTTTCGTCGGGCGTTGGAGCTTGATCCGGATTATGGGATCACGTATAACAATCGGGGAAGTATCTACCGGGAGTTGGGCCAATATGATTTGGCGCTGGCGGATATGAACAAGGCCATTCATCTTAACCCCGGTCACGCCGAGGCGTATCTCAACCGGGGGCTTGTTTATAACAAGATAAAGGAATTCGGTCGGGCTCTGGCGGATCTCGACAAGGCGTCGGAATTAATGCCTCAGGATCCGCGGGTTTTCTTTCACCGGGGCGTGACGCATGTCTGGCAAAAGGCCTATGAATCCGCCATTGGGGATTTCAGCAACGCCTTGACATTTGATCCGGATTTGGCCGTGGCGTATTACAACCGTTCCCTCACGTACCGGATTTTAGGAGACACGCAAAGAGCCTTAGAAGATGCTTTGAAAGCGGAATCTTTAGGATATAATGTGGATCGCGCGTATTTGGACAAATTAAGAAAATCGACTGGTTATTACTGACTTCTGTCAATGAAAGAAAGGATGCTGTATGGACTCGCGGGAAACAACAACGCACGCCAGGACAACCCCCAAGACGGATATTTTACGAGAGACTTTGCGGGATCAAATTTTGGATCACGCCAAGGATTTTAAAACTTCCTGGGTAAATCTCGGACAGTCTCTGTACACGGTCTGGCAGGATAAGCTTTATTATGGGTGGGGGCATGAAAAATTTGAATATTACACGGAACGCGAGGTCGGCCTGAAAAAAGAAATATGTTTGAAATTGTTGAAGACGTATTTTTTTCTGGAGCAGGAAGAGCCGGCCTATTTATCCAAGGAATTTGTTGACGAGCGCAAATCGGTCCAGGTGCCCGGGGTTGATGAGGTCAATGTGCTGAGGCTGGCGAAAAGCAAGAGGGAATTGCTGAAGGACGATTATAAGAAGTTAAAGAACGACATTTTCGAAAAAGGAAAAAGCGCCGCCCTTGTCCGCAAGGAGCTGACCGCGATCATGAAAGAGAGAAAACAGGTGGACCCGGATGAAGAAAGGGAACAGCGTAACGCCGTCGCCATCCGTAAACTGCTGAATTCTCTCAAGTCGTTTAAAAAAGATATGGAAACCCTGAAACTGCTTCCCGATGAAATTCTGGCCGAGGCCAAAGAGCTGATGGATAAATTGGAGACCCACGTTGGGTAATGGGTAAGTCCGCGTATGACCACACATTCTGAAAACACGCCTTTCGCCGGTAATCCTTTGGATTTGGATAATATGTCCGACGAAGATCTCCTGAAGACGCGCGTGTGTGATCTGCCGTTAAAAATGGAGGGGACGTGGCTGGAGGCGTGTCTCGCGCAACTGTATAAGGAGCTCGCGGAGAAAGGCATTGTTTTCAAGCCGGAGTGTTATCTCGCCGATGAATGGCTCACCCCTGAACATGAAACCTGTATCGGGATCCCGTTCTACCTCGCCCATCCGTCTCTGATCCGGTTGGAAAAGAAATTTATGATCGATGCCGAAGGCGGGTCGAAAGAGTGGTGCATGAAACTCCTTCGGCATGAGACCGGCCACGCGATCAGTTACGCCTACGGATTTCATAAAAAGAAAAAATGGCAGAGGCTTTTCGGCCCTTCGAGTGTCGAATACGGAGACACCTATAAATACCGGCCGTATAGTAAAAATTATGTCCGGCACTTGGACGGCTATTACGCCCAATATCATCCTGATGAGGATTTTGTGGAGACCTTTGCCGTGTGGCTGACCCCCGGCCTGGATTGGCGGACCAAATACAAGGGGTGGAAGGCGCTCGACAAACTGGAATACGTCGACACCTTGATGGGGGAGATCCGCGGGCAGGAACCCGTCGTCAAGAATCGGCATAAATATTGGCGTTTGTCCACATTACGTTTCAGTCTCAGGAGTTATTACAAGAAGAAAAGGCATTTCTGGGCTGAGGATTTTCCGGACTTTCATGACGCCTTTTTAAAAAACGTCTTTGTCGAGAGCATTCTGGAGCACCATACTCTGCCTCAGGCGTCGGCGATCATCAACAAATATCATAAAAGCATTCTGGAGAGCGTTTCCCGATATTCCGGCGAGAAGAAATTCGTCATCAGTGATTTATTGAAGGACATCCAGAAACGGTGCCAGGCGTTAAAGCTGGCCGTTCAAGCGGACGAGGCGCAGATTGTGATCCATCTCTGCGGCTATGTGACCTCTTTAATTATGAATTATTTGTATACGGGCCGGTTTCGCGGCGAGAAAGAAGGCCGGGGGAAAAAATGAAAAAAAAGCTTAAGGTGTTGATGCTTTTGGCCAGTCCTTACAACAGGCCCCGGGGATATGACTATCAGGCCGAGTTTAATGACCCGGATAATATGTATACGGAAAAAGATGTGCTCTTCGCCCTCCAGGCCAACGGCTATGAGGTCAGTATTCTAGGGCTGCACAACACGCTGGATCCCCTTCTCGAGGAAATCAAGGAAAACAAGCCGGATGTGATTTTTAATTTAATGGAAGTTTTTAATAATAAAACTCAATTTGAAAAGAACGTCGTGGCCTTGCTGGAGCTTTTAGAAATCCCCTACACCGGCGCCAGTTCGGATAACGCCTTCATCTGCAATAACAAGGGGTTGAATAAACAGATTTTGAATTTTCACAGGATCAAAATTCCGCGGTTCACCACGTTCTATCGGAACCACCGCGTCTGGCTGCCCAAAAAATTGAAACTGCCCGTCGTGATCAAACCTTTGTGCGAAGAAGCCTCACGGGGGATCTCGCAGGCATCGATCGCGGATAGTGAAGAGTTATTCTTTGAGCGCGTGAAATTTATCCATGAGAAGATGGATATGGACGCCATTGTCGAAGAGTATATCGAGGGCCGTGAGTTTTATATCAGCGTCATCGGCAGTAAGAGGCTTTCGGTCTTGCCCGCAAGGGAAATGCAATTCGGCGAGCTCCCCGAAGACGCCCGGATTGCCACGTATAAGGCGAAATGGGATGACAAGTATAGAACCAAATGGGGGATTAAAAGTGTCTGCGCCGGAAAATTGCCGGATCAGGTGGAGCGGGAGATCGTCGACGTGTGCAAAAGAGCGTATCGCGCGCTCAATATCAGAAGCTATGTCCGATTCGATATCCGTTTGACGAATGAGGGGAGGGTGTACATTATCGAGCCCAACGCCAATCCCTGCATCGCCCGGGAGGATGAAGTCGCCCAGTCCGCGGCCAAGATAGGGATGTCCTACGAGCAACTGATCAAAAAGATCGTGATGCTGGCCTTTCAGAAGAAATAGGCGGTCCGGCGCCGTGTCCCGGTGTTTTCTTCGTAAGAAAAATAACACACCGTGGGGCTTGTTTTTTGGGTGGTCTTAACATACAATGGTGCCTCAGAAAAATTTACGAGGCTTCGCAGGTCAAAATTTTTATAAACATTATTTCACGGAGGTCTAAAATGAAAAATCGTTGGTTAATATGGCTTTTCGTCCTGGGGACGGTCATCGCGGTCTTTATCGCTTTTAATTATCAGGGAAATCAAGGGACGGTTCCGATCAGTGAACTCCTGCCGGAAGATGAAACCGTGCCTATGGATATCGAGTATGAATTTGTGGATGAAAAAGGACAGCCGCAACCTGTCGCGGGCGCGCCTGAAGAAATACAAGGAACGGCCTCCGTAACGGTTAAAGGGAGTTCAACGGACGTGCTCTCCGCCACTCCGGGGGGTTCCGTCAGCGGTCCGGCGCAGATGATCGCCACGCCTCAAGAACCCTCGATGTCATCCGTCGGCGCCGTTTCTTCCGTCAATGAAACGGTGGGGACGTACGCGTATACCATTCAGGTCCTTTCTGTCAATGAGAGGGCCAGAGCCGACAAAGCCCTGGAGGATGTTCGTAAAAAGGGGTACGAGCCATTTATTGTCTCGAAAGATTTGGGAGCCAAAGGGACGTGGTACAGGATTAACGTCGGGAAGTTTGACACAAAGCCGCAGGCCGAAGAGGTGTTATCTCAAATCAAGAAAGATTACGCCGGCAGTTTTATCATATCTCCGAAGAAGTGATGCTCCGTCAAACGCGAAAGTCCTGAGAAAATGGGTCTGCCATGCGCGCATTTCACGATTACCGCTTCCGGGAGAAACGGGATTTCTGGATCGTTCTTTTTTTGACGGCGGTGAGTCTTTTTATCTTCAGCCGCTCCCTGAATGTCCACGGGTTGGAATACCGCGATGATGAGATTTTTTATTTTGAAAGTACCCGGGAGATGCTCCGCGAGCATAATTTCTTATCTCCGACGTATTTTGGGGAAAACCGGTTTCAAAAACCCGTTCTTTATTATTGGCTGATCCTTCTGTCGTATCAAATATTCGGCGTTAATTGGTTCGCGGCGCGGTTCGTCGCTGTCGTGTTTGCCTCGGGGACCGTGTGTTTGACCTATCTCATGGCCAGAGGTTTTTTTGAACAAAGGACGGCCCTGCTGAGCGCCGTGATCCTGATGACAATCCCCTTGTTCTTCAGGCACGCCAAAAACGCTGTCCCGGACATGGTCTTAAACTTTTTTATTGTCCTGGCCCTGTATGCCGCCGTCCGGTTTACCGGCCTCAAGACGGGGGAGCCGTCCCCGGGGGCTTCCTTTTCCTCTCAACGGTTCAGTCTGCTTTTTTTTGTCGCGTGCGGTTTGGGTTTTATGGTCAAGGGTTTCGCGGCCCTCATCATTCCGGGGATGACTTTTATTCTATACGCTTTTCTTATCCGGAACCCTGGGTTATTATGCGGGATGAAATTCGGCCGCGGCCTTTTGATTCTCGCCGGGATTATAGGGCCGTGGTTTGTTTGGATGATCCTCACCTACGGTAAACCGTATCTTGATTATATGCTTGTCTCTGAGACAAAGACCCGTCTGCTGGGAGAGCCCACGGGAGGGTTTTTCTTGTTGGAACGGCTCAAAGAGCTGGGAGATCACGCCGCGTTTTATCTGAGAGTTCTGTTATCCTATTTCGCCCCGTGGGGGCTGTTTGTCTTTCCCGCCGGGCTCTTGGCTTTTTGGCAGAAAAGAAGAGAGGACAGGACGGGGGGGAGGTCGCTCCTTTGGCTCTTAATCTGGTTTTTTGTCGTGTTCTTCTTTTTTTCTTTCATGGATTTTAAGATCAATCATTACATGCTGGTTTTATCAACCCCCCTGGCTATTTTGACCGGTTATTTCTTCGTAGAAACCGTTCCTTTGCCTGGCGGGATGAATAAAATCCTCGTTTTCTTAAGAAGAGATTTCATCACTTTTATTTTTTGTTTCGGCAACCTGGCTTTTGGTTTTTTGCTTGTTTTCTTGGCCGGAGGGAATCCCTGGTGGCTCCTGGTGATCGGCGTTGCGTGCGTTGGGGTCGTGCGGTATATTTACCTCGCGTCTGATCCCCTGAGGGCGCCGATGGCGTTAGGGATATTTATTCTGGTGGGATTGACGCAGACCTCTTTAATGGGGAAAGCGGGATTAACCGCGCACGCGACCCTGCAAAAATTCGCGCAAACCGTTCACGCGCTGAAAACCGAAGACAGCATTATCGGCGTCGGCAGCCATGATATTCATGAAAAAGAGTGGCAGGTGTATTTTGATGTTCAAATCGAAAAAGCCGGCATGAGTTTTGAAGAAGGGACGCGATCGAATCTGAATCGGCTTTTTTCCACGGAAAAAACGGTGTTCTGCCTGATGACAGAGCGCGATTTTGATTATTACCTTAAAGACATGAAAGATATCCCTTTGCGGATCGTTCAGGAAGAGTATATTTTTCGAAAGAGAATGTCTATTGATAAGGGATTTTGGTGGGCCTTGATGCGCGTGGATCGTCCCAGGGTCCGTGAATATTTAATGGAAAAATTGATTTTAGTGAAAAAGGAATTTTATGGCTGAGGCAACGAGCGATCCTATATCCGGCGGGCGGCCGTTCTATTCCGTTGTCATTCCTGTTTATAATGAAGAAGAATCCTTGGAGCCGCTCTTCCGGGAGATTTCGGAAACGATGAAATCTTTGAACAGGGACTTTGAAGTCATTTTTATCAATGATTATTCTTCGGACAGTTCCCTTTCGATTCTGGAGCGTTTTAAACGGCAATTCCCCGCGACGGTCAACGTCATCTCCCTTTCTCAGCGTAGCGGCCAAACTTTTTGTCTGCGGCAAGGATTGAATGCCGCCCAAGGCGATGTCGTCATGACCATGGACGCGGATATGCAGAATGATCCCGCGGATATTCCGCGGATGCTCAAGAAATTGGAAGAAGGGGCCGACTGTGTTTGCGGTTGGCGTAAGGCCAGAGAGGACACGCCGCTCAAGGCCGGTTTATCGAAGTTCGGCAATATCTTGCAGCGGACGCTCACGGGGCTGAAAATTCATGATGTGTCGTGCACGTTAAGGGTCTATCAAAGAGACTGCGTTGACAAGATTGCCCTGAATTGGGAGGGCCAGCACCGGTTTATCCCTTTGAGTTTGTCTCTTCAAGGGTACAAGATCGCCGAGGTGGTTTCGCACCATCGCCAGAGAAAGTTTGGCCGGTCCAAATACAGCCATAAGAGAATTTTCCGGGTGATGGTGGATTTCTTCCGGGTTTTGGCGGCAAGGGGGAGAAAATGAATAAATGGCTTCTTTTAGGGTTTGCCGGTCAGTTGTTATTCAGCCTGAGATTTTTGGTCCAATGGATTTGTTCCGAGAAGAAAAAAGAGAGTTACATCCCGGTCGCTTTCTGGTATTTTAGTCTGGCCGGAGGCGCGGTATTGCTTGTTTATGCCGTGCACAGAAAAGATCCGGTTTTTATCCTCGGCCAGGCCGCAGGGATGGTTGTCTACCTCCGGAATCTGTGCCTCATTCACAAGAGACAAGTTAATGAGTTAACGAGTTGAAGAGTTGGCGAGTTGAATTAATGGTGGAAGTTTTTAAAAAATGGAGGTGGGAAATGCGAGGATTCAAACGGTATATGCTGGGGGTTATCGTCTTAAGCGGCCTATGGGCCGGATGCGCGTCGACCAAGGTGACGCGGGTTCAGGTGGAAAAACCCATTGACCTGAGCGGACAATGGAATGATTATGACGGCCGGCTTGTTTCTCAGGAGGTTATCAAAAATTGTCTGGAAGCGCCGTGGTTGACGAATTTTATGAAGGAAAAAGGCCGGAATCCGGTTGTTATCGTCGGCCATGTGGAAAATCGAAGCCACGAGCATATCAACACCCGGGTTTTTACCACGCATCTTGAGAAGGAGTTGATCAATTCCGGCAAGGTGATCTTTGTGGCGTCCCCGGAGGAGCGCGTAGAGATCCGTCAGGAGAGAGAAGATCAGCATCAGGGGTATACGGACAGGGTAACCATGGCGGAAATCGGCAAAGAACGCGGCGCCGACTATATGCTGATTGGCAGCGTGAATTCGGTCAAAGATGAGGTCAAAGGAAAATACGCCATTCTTTACCAAGTCAATTTTGAACTGATCCATTTGACCACGAATGAAAAGTCCTGGATCGGACAAAAAGAAATCAAGAAGATGGTCGAGAACGCGAAGTTTTCGTTATAGTACTGTGTCATTTCAATTGTTAATAGTGGAACACAGTACAACACTGCGCTTTTTCTGAAAACAACTGTTAATGATTACTGACTTCTGTAAAAGAAATAGAGTGTGGTGGTGGTCAGTATAACGACGTCCGTTCTCCAAAGGAATGCATTCTATTACTTGTATGGACGTCAATGATTTGACGACGCAATAGAACAGAGCTTTCGCGGTTGTCGTAGGGTGTTCATCACCTTCATGGCTGAACTCCGTGCTCAAACATCCTCGACTGACGGCTGCGGAACTGCGCGCGGCGTTCAGCCCTGAAGGCTTGAGCTTAATAGATTTGCCGTGCAAGTCTTCAGAATTACAAAATGGAGTCATTGAAATTCAACTGCGTAAACGTTTTTGTTATTTATTTTTTGTTGCCGTTTTATTTTCCTCCTGTGCCGCATCTTCGCCCCTCATTCAGCCGCAGATCAACAGTCTGGCCGCCGCCGGGAAACTGGATTACGCTTTGGATGTCCTTAAGGAGAACGGCGAAGGCTATGGGAAAAACAATCGTCTTCTTTACCAGATGGACTATGGATTGTTGCTTCATCTCGACGGCCGGTATAAGGAAAGCATCCCGGTGTTTGAGGTCGCCAAGCGGACGTGGGAGCAGTTATATACGACGTCTTTGAGCAAAGGGGCCGCCACCTGGATCATCAACGATAATATGGCGCCGTATCATGGTGAAGATTTTGAGCGGGTCATGATCAACATCTTCCAGGCTCTGAATTTTGCCATGATGAGCAACCTCGAAGAAGCCCTGGTAGAGGCGCGGGATGTCGACGGGAAACTGTCGGCGCTCAACAGGCTTTATAAGCCCGACCAGAAAAACGTGTATAGGGAAGACGCCTTTGCCCGATTCCTGATGGGGATTTTGTATGAGGCCCAAGGGACGGCCGGTGATCTGAATGACGCCTTTATTTCCTACGCGAAGGCTGTTGAAATTTATGAAGAGGATTACCAGGCTCAATATGGGTTGGAGATACCCCGGATATTAAAAGAAAATATGTTGACCGCGGCTCATTTTATGGGAGGGGACGAATATCGGCGGTATAAAAACAAGTTTGGCGATGGGACTCACCCGACCATAGAGGAGAAAAATAATAAAGGAGAAATTTATCTTTTCCAATATGACGGCCTTTCTCCCATCAAACATCAGGGGTTTGTACCTGTCCCGCTGCCGGGCGGATATATCACCAAATTAGCCTTTCCTCAGTTGGATGAGAGGACTTCCGAATCGAATCCGGGGATCTTTGAGGCTGTGAGCCGTCAACCCGGGGGGCGGAGGGTGTTTACGTGTGAGACCCAAAAGGCGGAACCGATCGGCGCCATTGCCATGAAGAATTTTGGTAACAGGAAGGGCCGTGTGATCGCGAAAGCCGCCCTGCGTTCTGCCGGGAAATATGTTTTAGAACGCAGTCAGGAAGTCCGCGTTCGTCAAAGTTACGGTCAGGAGCCCTCCCGATGGTTTAGATATTTGAGCAATTTGTACAACATCGCCTCTGAAGAGCCGGATTTACGCTCCTGGCAGACTCTGCCGTCGGAGATCCGTCTCGCCAGGTTCCTGTTGGACCCCGGGGAGTATGAATTGCTCTTTAATGGAGGGACGTTGGGGAACGTCCATGTTTTAGCCGGAGAAAAAAAGTTTTTTATCGTTCGCACCAGGTGAAAGAAATGTTTTACGGCATTGACGGTCTGATGGATATATGCTACATTTGGAATGTAAGAATGTAAGGAAGTAATGTAGTAATCAAAAGGAGGGCGTTATGACCATTATCGAAACCGCGAAAATGACAACGAAAGGCCAAGTCACCATCCCCAACCGTATCCGAAAGATTTTGAATTTGAAAGAAGGCGCTTCCATCGCGTTTGGCATTACGAAAGACGGCGTTGTTCTCTTGCCTTGCGAGGTTACGGCGAAATCTCCCTATACGGCTAAAGAATGGACCAAGATCAAAAAGCTGGCTGCCCAGGAGGGCAAGGTCTATCATTCCGCTGATGCCGCAAAGGATCATATCAAGTCCTTATGAGATTTGAGTTTAAATCATCCTTTGACCGTTCCGTTAAAAGTTTTCACCTTCCAGAAAAGAGGATATCAAACGGGTTGCCATCGAACTGATCGATGCTCTTTCCCATGATCGTTCTATTCATAAAGGCCTGGGTCTAAAGCGCCTTAAAAGAAATTTCTGGGAAGTCCGTAAAGGAATCAAAACACGAATCTTGTTCCGCTGGGAAGGCGACCTTGTGGAATTCGTCCTGGCGGGAAGTCATGATGACATTAATCGATTCTTGAAAAGTTGTTAGAATTAGGGAAGCTCCAACTACAGAAGTGAAAATAATCAAAGATGGTGTGTGTGTTTCAGCGGCCCGAAAACCTAATTATGACCTGAAATTTGTATGGCATTTTAAAAAATTTTCGGACTTCTTGTCATCTGGAAGAACCCGGAAAAAATTGTTTTGGTCAGTTGTGTTTCATGAGGAAATAGGCTATACTGGCTTCCGCAAAAGGCAATGAGGAAAAAAATGAAATAATAATTGAATGTTAAGGAGACGGGCAATGAGAAAAACAGTTTTAGTGTTATTGGCCTCGATGATTTTAACAGGTTGTACCACCACACAGAAAGGGACAACGGCCGGGGCCTTGGGCGGCGCGGCGTTGGGCGGGATCATTGGCCATCAGTCGGATCATGGAGCCGAAGGGGCGGCCATCGGCGGTGTGGTAGGGGCGTTAGGCGGTTATATTGTCGGTGAGAAAATGAAAAAGAAATTTTGCCCTATCGGCGGAGAGCAGTACGATGAATCCGTCCAGTTTTGTCCAACGCACGGTGTTGAGCTGAAGGTGATGGGCGAATAGGACCGCGTCAACTTAATGATGAAGGCTGACTTCCGCAGATGTTGTTCTTTTGGCGGAGGTCAGTTACAGATATTCTCGCAAAAGGCTTCGTGAGGTTGGAAGGTGAAGATACTGATCATAGACGATTCGTTGCTGGATCGCAAACTGTTGATGAATACCCTTAAAAAGGGTGGTTTCGAGAATGAAATCCTGCAGGCCGCCAATGGTGAGGACGGTTTAAAAATCCTTGGCGATCAGTATTCCTCTATTTGCCTCATCCTTCTTGATTGGCAGATGCCGGTGATGGACGGGATTGGTTTCATGAAAGGGATTATCCGTGTCCCTGAGGTTTCTTCGATCCCCGTCGTTTTAATTACGGCGTCGGGTTCGGACGAAAATAAAAAACAGGCCCGGGAAATCAATCCCGGGTTGGCAGGGTATTTGGTGAAACCGTACAAACCCAATGAATTGATCGAACTGGTCAAACCTTTTGTCAAATAATTGGATTGCGAGAGGAGAAAAAGAAATTATGGCTCCCTCTTTCGATGAAGCTGGTTTTTTAGAAGAAATCAATATTCAAGAGTTTATTCGTTCATCCGGAAAAGATTTGGATGAATATTTCGTCCAGGCGGTATTATTAGGCCAGGTCGTTCAACGCATTCTTGGACGCAGGGGCGGGATCCAGTTATCGCGAAAACCGACGTTTGAACTCAAGCCCGTTATCGAGTTCATGAAACGGATGCGGGTGAGTGGTCTTGAGAAATTTGACAGCGCCACCTATATTTCTTCGATTAATTTTTATAAAAATGATGAAGAGAGGCACAAGCATCAAGCCGTCGGAGCGATAGTTATTTATTTCGGAGAGGATTATATTGTGAACATCCTCAAGAAATTGGATTATCCGGTGACGGACGATGACGACAGCGAAACGCTGGAGGACGCGTGCGGGGCGTTTTGCAATCTCGTCGCCGGCAACTTCAAATCAGGCCTGCTTCAATTGGGGTATCCGGAATTGGTGATGTCCCATTTTTCCAGTTATCGCAACGAGGTTTTAGACGGGGTGGAATATGGCCACGAGCAAAGGCAAAAATATGAAATTAATTTTGAAATCAAGGGTCAAAAGTCCATTGTGGCGGATCTGGTGATGGACAAAATCCACGGATTCGCGGCGGATGACGGAGAAAGGATTGGTTAGAAAGAAAATGAGTCTTAATTTAGATTACGCGGGCATCAAGAAATTTAAAGAGCTTTTTTATAATTTATCCTACGAGGAGCTTTTCCGGCATGAAACGGATCCTTCGCTGGAGGGGTATGAAAGAGGCGTTGTGACGGAGTCCGGCGCCGTGGCCGTGGATACGGGAAGATTTACCGGCCGTTCTCCTCAGGACAAGTACATTGTCGAGGATGAAACGACCAAAGACAATGTCTGGTGGGCCGACGGCCAGAGTTCGGGATCGGATAACAAGCGTCTTTCCAAAGAGGCCTGGGAACATCTCAAGAGTATCTCGGTCAAGCAGTTGACGGGAAAGAAACTGTATGTCATGGACGGCTTTTGCGGCGCTAATCCGGATACGCGGTTATCGGTGCGGCTTGTCACGGAAGTGGCCTGGATGGCGCATTTTTTTAAGAATATGTTTATCCTGCCGACGGACAAGGAATTGAAAGATTTCAAACCGGATTGGACCATCCTGAACGCCTGTAAGACCGCCTGCCTTGATTTTAAGCGCTACGGCATGCGCTCAGAGACCTTCGCGGCTTTCAACATCACGCAACGCATGACCGTCATCGGTGGGACATGGTACGGCGGTGAAATCAAAAAAGGGATTTTTTCTATTATGAACTATTTTCTGCCCTTGAAGGGCATCGGTTCCCTTCACTGTTCGGCGAATATGGGGAAAAAGGGAGACACCGCCTTGTTTTTTGGTCTTTCCGGCACCGGGAAGACGACCCTCTCGACGGATCCTCACCGGCTTCTCATCGGGGATGATGAGCATGGCTGGGATGATGACGGCGTATTCAATTTTGAGGGAGGGTGCTATGCCAAGTGCATAGGTCTCACCGAGGAGCGTGAACCGGATATCTATCGCGCCATTCAAAGGGACGCCCTGTTGGAAAACGTGGTCATCGACCCGTCAGGGAAGGTGGATTACGCTTCCAAGAAGAAAACGGAAAACACCCGTGTTTCGTATCCGTTACGCCATATTCAAAATATCGTCAAGCCGGTATCCAAAGGCGGACATCCCAATCACATCATTTTTCTGACCTGTGACGCGTATGGGGTTTTACCACCCGTGTCCAAACTGACCGTCGAGCAGGCGATGTATCATTTCCTGAGCGGTTATACGGCGAAAGTCGCGGGCACGGAGTTGGGCGTGACAGAACCAAAGGCCACCTTTTCGGCCTGTTTCGGCAAGGCCTTTCTGCTTTTGAATCCCAGCCGTTACGCGTATATCCTCGGCGAGAAATTGAAGAAGCACCATTCCAAGGTGTATCTTTTGAATACGGGTTGGATCGGCGGGAAATACGGGGTGGGTCAGAGGATGCCGTTAATGGCTAATCGACGGATCATTGACGCGATTTTCAATGGATCCATTGAGAAGTCTTCCTTTGAGACGATGCCGATATTCGACCTCGCCATTCCCAAGTCGGTGGAGGGGGTGGATTCGAAAATTCTCAATCCGCGCGATCTCTGGACGAATAAAGAGGATTATGATGCCACCGCCGGGAAACTGGCAGGGATGTTTAAAGAGAATTTTAAACGTTTCTCGAATATTGAAAAGGGACAGCCGTTCGCGGCGGTCACGCCGCAGATTCAATAAGCGGGATTTCGGGGAGGGACGCGTGTGACATCGAAAAATTCTCAATTTTCCAATAAAGTCATGACCACATGGGTCATTGTCGTTGTTTGCGTGATCGCCGTCCTGGGGAGCAAGCAGTTCTGCGAGAGCGCCCGGACCAGGTCGCAAAGCGTGGAGAGCCGCGTCAAAGGCGATGAGGGCGCTCCGGTGCGTATTATGGAGTTCATGGATTTTCAGTGCCCGGCCTGCGCGAGCGGAGCGCTGTATTTAAAACAATTTATGGTCGAACATCCGCGCGCCGTTCGTTTAGAAATGAAATATTTTCCTTTACCGATGCATCGGCACGGCATGGAGAGTGCGCGGTACGCCGAATGCGCCTCCCGGCAGGGGAAATTCTGGCTGTTTCATGATTATCTCGTTGAAAGACAAACCCAATGGAAGGACCTGATCGACGCCCGTCCGGCCTTTATGCTCATGGCCAGGGACGCGGCCATGGATACTAAACAACTGGAGGTCTGCCTGCGGGACAAATCGATCGACGCCGTCATTCTTAAGGACAAGGCGGAGGGGAAAAAACTCGCCGTGACCAGCACCCCGTCCTATTTCGTGAACGGTGAGACCGCGGTCGGGAAAAGTCAACTGGAAACGAAGCTGAAGGCGTTGTTGAATGATAGTAAAAAGTGAAAAGGATAAAGGATAAAGGATAAAGGATAAAGGATTGTGGGGGTATGAATCTCTACGTTTTGATCAGATTTTTTATTGGTTTTTTATTTATCTTCTCGGGGTTGGAAAAACTCCTGGCTCCGTATCAGAATTTTTTATATGTGATCCAAAGTTATGATGTCCTGCCCGACGGGTTCGAGACCGCGGCGGCCTTGAGTTCCCCCTGGATAGAGTTGTTCCTGGGGGTTTTTCTTGTGGTGGGTCTTTGGACCCAATGGGTGTTAACGGGGGTGCGGGTGTTATTGGCGGCCTTTATTTTTATTGTGAGCCAGGCCATTATTCGAAAACTCCCTTTAACGGAATGCGGATGCTTCGGCGAGTTCTTGAGTCTGCCCCTTCCCGTGGTTGTGGCCCTGGATTCCATCCTTTGGGTATTGACCGTCTTTTTGTCGCGGAAAATTGAAATTGTTTCTTTCATGAGTCTCGATAACTATTTTAATGAAAAGGAATCAAAATCGGCGCGATGATACGTCCCACGCTTCCATGGGGTGTCTCGGCGGTCGCGTTCTTTTTTTGGACAGCGTTCATGATGTCCCCATCGGCTTTCGGCGAATCCAAGGTTAAATATCCCAATGTCAGCGGCCAGTTTTATCCCGCTGACCCGCGGCAGTTATCTTCCCAGATCGACAAGTTTTTGTCCCAGGCGACGGTGGAACCGTCCTCCCACCATATCGATATCGTTATTGCCCCGCACGCGGGGTATATTTATTCCGGCGCGGTGGCGGCGTACGGATTCAAGGCCGCGAGCCGCAACCGGTATAAAACGATTATTATTTTAGCGCCCAGTCATTACGCCGGGTTTGACGGGATCTCCGTTTGGGATGAGGGGGCTTTTCAGACGCCCTTGGGCAGCGTCGAAGTTGATCACGATTTCGCGAAGAAACTGACCGCCGTCCATAAAAAATTTTATTTTCTCGCAGAGGCCTTTGACCAGGAACATTCTCTGGAAGTCGAGATTCCGTTTCTGCAAAAGACATTCAAGGATTTCAAAATCGTTCCCGTCGTGATGGGACAGCCCGGTCCCAAGACCTTGGAAGAGTTCGCCGTGGCCCTGCGTCATCTGATCGGCGGACGCAAGGATGTCCTGCTGGTGGTCAGCACGGACATGTCGCATTATCATGAGGATTCCGTCGCGCGTGAAATGGACCACCGGACGCTCGAGGCCGTCCAGGGGTTGAAGGTCGAACAGTTCTGGAAAGAATGCGCTTCAAGAACGATGGAGATGTGCGGATTCGTCCCCGTGACCGCGGCGCTTCTTTATGCCCGGCTGGCCGATTTGAATCATGTGGACGTTCTGCGTTATGCCAATTCCGGCGATGTCGGCGGCGACAGGGAACGGGTCGTCGGTTACGGTTCCGTTGTCATTTACGGCGAGCCGACGGTGGACGGGATTGACTTGACTTTGAACCAGAACGCCTTGTTGGAGACTGTGGTCGAGCCGGAGGCGGCGCGGGGCAAGAGATTAACCAAGGCCCAGAAGCAAAGACTGCTGGACATTGCCCAAAAGACCATCGAAGGGTATGTGAACGACGGCAAGACCCTGGATTTTCAGGAAGACGATCCTCGTCTACGGGAAGAGGAGGGGGCTTTTGTGACGATCCATAAACACGGGCGTCTGCGCGGCTGTATCGGCAACGTGCTGGGCCGTGGCCCGTTGTATCTCACCGTCAGGGATATGGCGATCGCCTCAGCCACGCAAGATCCGCGCTTCCCGCCTTTAGGAAAAGAGGAGTTGAAGGATATTGACCTGGAGATCTCCGTTCTGTCCAAGCCGTGGGTGGTGAAGGGGGTGGAGGAGATTCAACTGGGTGTTCACGGTGTGATTGTCAGCCGCGGGCCATTGCGTCACGGGCTCTTTCTGCCGCAAGTGGCCGACGAAACAGGATGGAGCAAAGAAGATTTTCTGTCCCAGCTTTGCGCCCAGAAAGCCGGCCTCCCGCCGGATGCCTGGAAAGATCCGGCCACGCGGATCGAAGTTTTTACGGCCGATGTTTTTTCGGAAAGAGACGCGTTAAAATAACCCGGGTCCAAGTGCGTCGGAAAATTGTTTCCATTGTCCTTGCGGAGCGGCCGGACAAAATTTTTCTAACTCGCCGACTCGCAACTCGCTAACTCGTTTTCAAAATGATCAAACACTCCTATCTCGTTTACGACGGCCATTGTCAATTCTGCCTGGATGGAGTCCGGAGATTAAAGGCCCTGGACCGTTTTCGGAGGCTGCAATGGATCGATCTGCATGAGGTGAAAGACCTCCGCGCGCTTCATTCACGCCTGACCAAAGAACGCGCCATGAGTCAACTGCATGTGGTGGAATCGCCGCGTTCCCGCGCGACGTCTGTCTTCGTCCGCGATTCCTCGCCGGAAGGCAACAAACTCTACGGCGGATTTTACGCCCTGCGCCGGCTCTGTCTGGTGTTGCCGGGACTTTATCCCTTGATCCCGTTTGTCTATATCCCCGGCATGGGCTTCATCGGTTCCTTCTTTTACCGTCTGATAGCGAAAAATCGATATCTCTTTCATCGGCATTCTGCCTGCAAGAGCAACTCCTGTTTTCGTGAATAGTACTGTGTCAACTTAATTGTTAATATGTGGAACACAGTACAACAGTGCGCCTTTTCTGAAAGTAGCTATTCACAATTAATTTGACGGCGCAATAGTACGGACGTTGCCATGCAACGTCCGTACGATGCTTCCTGCCGCGATTTTTGCGGTGAATATGATACCATGAAATAATAAATTTACATTTTCGAATTTCATGGTATATTTTAGGCATGATTAAAAGAACGAAATATAAGAAACATATTAAAGAAGCGCTCGGGCGAAGCAGGGCGGTAGCTCTTTTGGGCCCGCGTCAGTGCGGCAAAACCACTTTGGCGCGGGAAATTGTTGATAAAGATTCCCCTAATTATTTTGATCTTGAGGATCCCAGCAGCCTTATGGGTTTAGCTGACCCTAAGACTACACTTGCATCTCTTCAAGATATTATAGTTATTGATGAAGTACAGCGCCGGCCGGATCTTTTCCCTATTCTTCGTGTGCTTCTGGATCGTACTCCATTGCCCGCCAAATTTCTTATTTTAGGAAGTGCCTCGCCTGATTTATTGCGGCAATCATCTGAATCCCTTGCCGGAAGATTAGAAATGATCGAAATGGGTGGTTTTAATTTGTCCGAGGTGGGACAAGAGTTTTCGCGTCTTTGGCTGCGAGGAGGTTTCCCTTTATCATTTCTTGCCAAGAATGATATGGATAGTTTTACGTGGAGGAAAAATTTTATTCAGGCATTTCTTGAGCGCGATTTACGTCAGCAGGGCATTGATATCCCGGCCGTATCGTTACACCGGTTTTGGACTATGCTGGCCCATAGCCATGGCCGGATATGGAACGCCGCGCCTTTCGCGGCTTCGTTGGGGATATCAGAACCGACAGTTCGACGATATCTGGATATATTGACGGGTGTGTTCATGGTGCGCCAGATTCAGCCATGGCATGCGAATATAAAGAAGCGTCAGGTCAAAGCGCCGAAAGTTTATATCCGGGATACCGGTGTGCTGAATTCATTATTAGGATTAAAGACGGAAGCGGAAGTTTTGCGGCATCCGAGTTGCGGCAGCTCATGGGAAGGATATGTGATTGAGGAAGTCATTCACTTGGTCGAACCCGATGATGTGTATTTCTGGGCGACACATAACGGGGCGGAAATTGATTTGGTATTTTCTAAAGGCGGGCGGATGTATGGTGTTGAGATCAAGCGCGCGGACGCGCCGACCGTGACGCCCTCGATGCGTATTGCTTTTGAGGATCTTAAACTGGAGCGTCTTGCTGTGATTTATCCCGGTAAAAAACGCTACTCACTCCATAAAAAGATTGATGTTGTGCCGTTTGAAACGATCTTGAGCGGGATGAAGGGAATATTTAAATGATTTTTGAATCAAAAGGAGATCAAGGAAAAATTTGAATTAAATCTTCAGGGAATATTCTCGATTTAAGACAGCGACGTGAAGATCGGCTTTATTTTTTAAAGTTTAAGAAAATAATCCAAAGTTCTGTTGAGCTTTACCCTTCATTTGATAGTATTAAATTACTTTTCTTACTAAAAACCCGGGATAGAAATGAAAGGTGTTTTATGATTAAGCTGACCAAAAAACAGGCCATGGAATATGAAAAAAAGTGGAGACGTGTCAATTTAATTAAAACTAAAGAGCTTCAAACCGTGTCCATGGAAGTAAAATTTAAGCAGCTTTGTTTGTTGATGAATTCTTTTCCGTTCTCCGCCGGTCAGAAAAGAGAAAAGGAATTGCTGGAAGTAAGAAAACGATGGAAAATTCTTAAAAGAAAATGTGGGCAGGATGGCCGATAAGAAAAAGATAATCCTTTTGGAAGATGTTTTAAAGGATTTGCTTCGATGGTTTAAAGATTCGTCCGGTGAGTTTCTGATCATCGGTGGGATTGCGGTTTCTTTAATGACCCGCCCCCGGACGACACAAGATATTGATGTGCTGAGTTTTCTCGATGAATCTCAATGGGGGAGTTTTCTTAGTGAGGGACGTCGATTTGGATTTGAACCAAGGATTAAGGACGCTCTGTTATTCGCCCGTGAGAACAGAGTGCTCTTGCTTCGACACAGAAAAAGTACGGTTAATATCGATCTCTCTTTTGGATTTCTTTCTTTTGAAGCAGAAAGCATGCGTCGACGGACATCGCGCAAAATGGGATCGTTACGAATCCCATTACCGACGCCGGAAGATCTGATTATTATGAAGATGGTGGCTCATCGTCCTCAGGACATGGTAGATGTCAAAACCATTCTTGAAACTTATCCAAAGTTGGATCGTAAGAGGATTCAAAAATGGGTAAAAGAATTCTCAGTCGTTTTAGAAAATCCAGCCATTTTATCTGATTTAAGAAAGATGATGAAAAAATAGGGACGTTGCAATGCAACGTCCGTACGGTGGATATGAATAATCCCATGGATATGATTCCGCATCATTTTCCCGTCAAACTGGAGTGAATTTTCTTCCTGCCTCAGTTCCTGCCTGGAATATTTTCGATCGAGTTAAAACAGCGACGTGAAAATCGGTGTTTTTCTTAAAAATTTAAGAAAATAAACTAAAGGGAAAATTGTAATCACAAGTGCGACAAAATAAATAAGAGAGCTCCATAGATCTTGGAAAAAACTGTTACTTTGTGAGTTGAGAACAAACAAAGAACAGGAGATCTATGAAGCCAAAGGATTGTAACACCAAGAGAAAGAAATACGTGCATTTAAGTGAAAGAGAACGTTACAAGATTGAAGGATTATTAGAAGGCAAGAAGAATGTTGAAGAGATATCGATAATATTACGACGAGACCGGTCAACAATCTATCGGGAGATCGAGCGGGGAACAGTTAAACGAATACAATACGATTTAAGTGAAAAAGAACAATACCGGGCAAATGCAGCACAGGCAGATTATGAGAAGCAAGGGCGGAATAAGGAGCGTTCGTTAAAGATAGGGAAAGATAAAGAGCTGGAAGCGTATATACGGGATAAGATTATAAAAGATCATTTTTCGCCGGACGCGATCATTGGGGAGATAAAGCGCAAGGGATTGAAGTTTAAAGGCATAATATGTACGAAGACACTCTACAATTACATAGATGCGGGACTTTTATCGGGGATAAGCAATAAGGATTTATGGGAAAAAAGGCACAAGAAAAAGCGCGGGTATAAAACGGTATCGCGAGTAAATACCAAGAATCGGGATTGTCGGAGTATTGAAGAACGGCCTAAAAGAATAAATAATCGTGTTGAGTATGGCCATTGGGAAGGGGACACGGTTAAAGGGCCGCAAGGAACGAAGAGAGGCTTATTTACGTTGACGGAAAGAAAAAGCAAAGAGGAAATTATCCTAAAGGTTGAACAAGCGACACAGGAGGCCATTAGAGGGGCTATCGACGGGTTAGAGAGGAAGTATGGGGCTCATTTTAAGATAAAGTTTAAGTCGATTACGTTTGATAATGGGGTTGAGTTTTTAGGGTGGAAATCATTAGAAATAAGTTTATTAAAGGCCGAAGAACGCAGGACAATGGTATACTTCGCGCATTCGTATAGTTCGTGGGAGCGGGGCACGAATGAGAATCAGAACCGAGTGATCAGACGTTTTGTCCCCAAGGGTGTGGATATAGCCGATTTTAGCGACAAAGAGATCCAAGAAATTGAGAATTGGATGAATAATTACCCCAGAAAGATACTGGGGTATAAGACGGCCAATCAAGTGGCTCAAGAATGCTTACAAAGTGACAGTTTTTGGAAAAGATCCAAAGTTGTCGCACTATGAGTTACCCGTTTTTTCAGCGACAGTGACCTCAAACAGAAGGGTTAATTAACTCTTGGCTGTAATGTACCTAAAAAAGAGTA